>JAAUYG010161406.1_pt1 | contig 11536 bp, 4 predicted proteins | sample 7278091 | NCBI WGS metagenome assembly JAAUYG01 (sample SAMN14350201, study PRJNA611818) | marine sediment metagenome | isolation source: surface marine sediment (0.6m) | place: French Polynesia: Moorea | collected 2018-08 | reverse complement strand
TCGTCCAACAACATAATTACTAGTTAAATATGATCGCTATAGCCAGCGCCCAGGGTCCACAATAAACTTTATTTATTTATTTATTTATTTATTTATTTATATATTTATTTATTTATTTATTTATTTATTTATTTTATGCATATATTTATGTGTAGCTAACCTTGTTGTACAACAGTGGCTGCCGACGCTTGATCGTCACTTTCATGTTCTTGGTCTTCTCCACTTGACATATCGATCGACCCTTGAAATGCAATGCATTGACCTATTGCATTATAAACACTGAATGATTATTATAGTAATTTACTTTCCTTAACAACAAAAAACTGTTTCACGTGCGCACAAAGATCATGGGCGTGCACCCAAAGGTGAAACAATAGTTTTCCCTACAAATCATTACTACTCATTTTCAGGCTTAACTGTGACAGAGAAAATATTTAAATATCCCGTGCATGCTCAGTACAGAATAGGATTAAATGTTTACACAAGGTTATTAAACTATACCAATCAATCAATTAACCAACCAATCAATCAAAGCCTTCAAAAGTCCGTATGTGCATTAACCGGATAGGTGTTCTTCCAACAAAAAGGATAACGCAACGCCCCAGCCTAATCCACAACAGAAGACCCAGTATGTTTGAATGTGTAAGTCGGGATCTAAACGTATTACCGACATTCCTTTAAAATCAGTACTAAATGCTATTACTTACCGTCTATCTCGCTTATATCCAAGTTATCCAGGGATTTTCCCTGCTGTTTGTGCAAAATGCCCTTTTCCATGGCCAAGAAGAGCTTGGACAGTTTGGCCACTCTCCGAACATTGTCCGGCAGTTGGTAGTATCGCTTGTGCACCCTAAGATCATGGCCCATAGTGTCGGCCAAAAACTCCAACTCATTGTCCTTTAAAGCCAAGATTTGGGATGCTGTGGCGATCTGCTTTCTTAGCTTTGTTGACCGCATATTTTCCGGGTGCTGCAGTTCAGCCAAACTTGATAGCTTATTTAAGCAGTCCGACCCCCTTATATGCCCCATGCTCTGGCAACATGGCCTTGCAAACACATAGGGATTTTCCGGTGGAATACCGATATCAATCCACTTTGATAATAGCATGCAGATACTTTCCACCATATTGCTAGTTAAGAGGACAGGAACAGTGCGGCCTTTTTTCCCAACTACTTCTACCACGTCAAACATTTTACACAAACTTTGCTCTAGTTTGCTGAGCCCAGACATATCGTCCACTTTAGTTTTCTGCCTTTTTTCAAAATCGACAGTCTTCATCTTGGAAACTTCACCTTGCCTTCTTCTGTTGAACATAATAACTTGCGTTAAAGTGATTTCATTTAAACTACTCCATGCAGCTCTTTCGTCGTTTGCATCATCGCGCATATCCTGCATGCAATTTCCTCGAGTTTCTTGCAGATATTCGGACATTTTCACCACATCAGCGCTCGTTGGAAGAACTTCTGGATTGTTCCGCTTGCCTTGATATAGGGTTCTGTGGGCATGCGTCGAAACCTCCGTTTCCCATCGCATTGAACTAACCTGCGCAAAATCCTCTGCCTTTTCTGCAGCTGCCTTATTCCCCGACTCAATAGCATTTGCTTTGACAATAAGGGCGCATTTCTGCAATGAATGTCCAATTTTCAAAGCAAGGGAAGGAGTTTTATAAGTGTGCGTACTTTCATCAAAACCAGCAACTGCATGGACGGCTGAAATCATCGCACTGATACGTGTCGGGTCAATGAATGATTGCAATGTTGCATTAGCATCATTTTCTAACTGACGCAACTCTATGAGCAATCGGCCCAGTTCTCTGAGTTTGGATCTGATACTGTCATGTTGATCCAAGTCGTGACCGTGTTTCATGTATTGCCTTTTTGCCAAATCCAAGATTAGACTATCACTTTTAACAACTCGTGACACGTTATCGGGCATCATCGCCGAGAGCAATCTGTTTAATTCGTGGCTTATCCCCGGAGGCGGTGGTAACAGCAAACGACTCTTTGCTGCCACGCGTTCTTTTGGCTGTCTGGTTTCAATGCCCCCATCTGTAGTATCTGATGTTTCTGGACAATCCTTTGGGGGTCGAATGGAACACTTATGTTTCCACAGATCTCGAGAGACATAATAGCCGTAGCAATAAGGGCATGGGCTGTATTTACTTGGATCCACATATTCCTCTGTTGGTCGATAGGCCACAATAAGTGTCCCTTCATTCTTTCTTCGCACCTCACAGTTATGTTTGTGATTGCCTAAATTTCGCAACTTGCAAAGCTGGTTTGCACGTTCCACCTTGTTGTGGGCTTGTCCTAGTTTAAGTATTTCAGGTTCTGTGCCATGTTGGCTTTCTAGATGGCGTGGCAGTTTTGCCTGGGGGATTTCGCAAAAGTAGCAATAATTCTTTTTATCCCAATTTCTCTTGTTTTTGGCATTGGTAGTGGACATAACCACTATATTGCTTGCAGTCTCTTGTAAATGTATGTCCTCTGAAATCCCGGGCAAGAGATTGGTTTCCTGTCTGTCGGTCAACTGTTTGTTTACTTTGATCATGGATCCTGAAGTTACAATTTCGCTTGCTGCAACAGTTGTACTTTGGCTATTTGATGTGGAAGCTTTGGTACGAAGGTGCTTTTGTAAGAATGTGTTGAGGTACGGAACTGATGGTGTAACTTCCAAAATTTCCGAATCGCTGGAGCCGGATACATGGTCATCCGAATCTTCATCTTCACTATGGGGGATAAACTCGCTTCCAGATGAATAATCTAAATTTGTCATCTCCATGTCAGAAGAATCTGCATTCTCTCGGTTTCCGTTATCTGGACTCACATGCTTTTTTCTTAGATGATAGCCCTGCAATAAATAAAAAAAGTTTTTTATGGCACAGTTTTACATTATAGAACATGGCTTAGAATCTATTAAGATTAATCTGAACATTTAATCACATTGATGGAATATTGTCTTGTAATTTCCACTAGGACCAAAACTGACACAAAATAGGCCATTGATAGTTACACTTATCATTCGTCATCTTAAAAGGTAATGTATACTACACAACTTGAAGATACACGTATATTACTTCACCAAACAAGAGGCCCAGGGGCCTTTACGCTCTGCTTGGACACTTGCTAGATAAAATAATTAGCTAGAAACTTAGCAGCACAAGGGTTCTTCAATATTTTAAGTTAAAAATACATAAAAGATCGCCAAAACTTGAAAATGCACCAACAACATGACCTGAATAAAATACCTTGTATGTATGCACTAAAGACTTACCCCTGAGACAAAGTTTTCTTCTACGTCCAGCCGTTTCCAAATAAAAGGTCATCAGAAATCAGAAATGCAAACTAAACTTGAAATTTGACAGTTAAACGTACTCTGTATACAATAAATACTTACACCAGAGGCCTGACTTTTGGTCCGTTATGCTCTACAAGATACACGGTCGATTAAAATCAGAAATGTACTGAATGACATTTCAGATCTTACAGACGTAAGAGCCAAAAGTACCCGGTATACGAATAAATACTACAGAGACCAAAATTTAGATCCGTTTCGCTGTAAGAATAGCCGTTTCCGAGTTACATGGTTGCAAAAAACTGGGAATGCACAGAATGACCGCAAACTGAACTTGGACTTAAGAATCAAACGTACTCTGTATATACTAACGACTCAAACCAAACGCCTAAATTTTGGTACATTTCGCTCCACAACCAGCGATTTTCGAGATACAAGGTCGCCGAAAATCAGAAATGGACCGAATGACCCCAAACTGAACCTGAACACTTAACAGTCAAAAGTACCAGTATAATTTAACCCGAATGAGGAACGTGCGCGATCATTTCGTGTATGTGATACGAAATTAGGGCGCTAATAGAGTTGTTCCCAGACCCTGCGTTATACAGCTATAACCACCCTATATGTGTGCTATAGCATGGCCTATAACGCACTGTGTAAAATGCTCTGAAATGTACCGGGTTGTTGCTCACAATATCCGTTCGAGTAATAACAAGTAGAAAGAGATGAGAAATGACACCCACCTACCGCTACGGTGTATAAGGTTTTGGTGTCCGGGGAAATATTTTCCCCCTGTCTTAGGCATCGATTTTGATATAGGCATCGCAACGTGCTCCACCTGAGCAGTGCCGTCCTGTGGTAAAGGATATAGTTCGGACAATTTCACCAGACAGACTTTCTATACTACTACTGGCAACGAGAACTGTATGGTATCGGCGTACATGTGGCGGTATTCACTCTTTCACAGATTTTATTTCCTAAAACCATGTAATAACTCTTCAAGAATTATCTTGCAAGAGATAAATCCTAAACTTTATGTGGTGTAACACAATTTCTTTGGAAATGGTTATCGCCTGATTAAATATATTTACAGTTATTATTATGAGTAAAATTCGTTGACAGCTGCAAACTCAAAACCCGATGTATCCAGGAGTAGTCTCGATCACATAAGTCTCGGTCTCTTCAGAGAATAGATCTTTTGCTATTCCAATTCTTTATATACCACGGGTACTGATATCACGTACACTGAATAAATGCATAACATGTATCCCCATTCGTTACCACTGGCACCAAGTGTCAACTTTTAGAGTTTTGCTCTGTATTCAGCCTTTTCGGGGTTAGAGTGCATTTTACGAAATGCATACCGAGTGATTCCAAAATGACCTTGGGTGATTAAAGGTCAAAGGTACTCCATATATGTAGTACTAATACTCCGAGTCCTACATTTTACTTCGTTTCGTTCTGTGATGGCTTGTTTTCCTGAAAAATTGAAGTGTTTTTTTTAAATACGTTATAATGGAGAATTTAACATTTTTTTGGGAAACCCTAAAAAGTCGCAACCTGAAAATTAAAAAAAAAAAAATCCCAAACATTTCTTTTGTGAGGAATGCGATTTGTAGAAGGGAGTAGCGTTTTGAAATTTCTGTCGCTATAGGCTCCCATGTTAACAAAAATGAAATCGTTATAAATCAGAAAACACGATTTCTTTTCAAAATTTAAAAAAAAACTGCCGCTATGGCCAAGGGCGCCAAACAACTTAAAATTTGAAAGAAAAGCTATAGGTTCAGAGATAATTGTGACACTGGCGGCGGACGATGAACGCATGGCCGACTATACGGACAGAAGACTTACGAATGTCTTTTTCATGAGCTCCGTTGACATAGTAATGCAGAGCTAAAATGTTGGATGCCCTAAATTAGCCACCGATTTAACTCCTGTGTTTTCATTTTTAGGCAAAACACATTTGAATGGTAAGGGATGTAATTGATTACATTCTAACATAGGCGAACGCACATAACAAGGCAATGACTAAAACTTCTGTATGACATTTTATTACACGACTCGCTGTGACATTTCCTGATGTCACAAATTGACGTTTACACCAGTCACATTCTCAGATCAGTCGACAGTAAACCTTGTTTAATTGACAAGCCATCATGGGGAACAGATTCCTTCTGTCCGTGTATCTGGATCCCAGTACCACAACCCGAAAACCGCTCATCGTAGAGCAAAACTGGCCAAAATTTGGGCCTCGGGCGTGCATGCACTATGTATGTGGGTACTTTTGACCTTGGACACGTCACGGTCATTTTGGGGTTATTTGGTGGACTTTTCGCTGAATTGGGCCATATCTCGAGAATGGTTCATCGTGATTCCGTGTGCTTTTCTTCGAAGTGGGCCGTACCCCGAAATCAGATCATCGTTCAGTGATACCGTTGAAAAATTGGTATGTAGTATGGGCGTAGTTACGTTTGACCTTGAATGCGTTGAACATATGAAGGTCTTTTTGAAGTGTTTCAGTGTACTTATCTAAAAATCACAACCTAAATTTCATTTTATTAGAAAGAACAATTATACTACTTTAAATCCGTGAAATACCAATCATAATGCGGCTGTCTTGGACAAAGACCATCTGCAGGTGATACTAGCTGAACATAATGACTCTGGGCTTCTTGTTTATGAAATGCGATTACTGTCAACACTCGCTGGCCAACTATAGAATTATGTATAATTCGTGCACAGTGAGGGTGGGGTGGGTGGGGGGTTCCTCATTAATTGAACTCACCGTGATTGATGGAGTTATACAATGAGCTGGAGCTGTAAATACTTGTACACAGTGCGCTAAAGGGGTGTGCTATAGGCTATAACACCCTGGTTTATACGCTGGGAACAACTCTATTGTGTCAACTTTTAGCTTGGCATGAGACGGGCTCAAACCCACACTCCAACGAAAAACTTTATAGGACAACGTGCATTCGAATACAACACAAACTGCCGACGGGTTAACCACTATACCACAACGAGGTAGCTGATGGCACTGGTAGTTATTGGTGGTGTGTATACGTACATGTTAAGAAGTTATAGACCTCTCTGTCGTATATTCTGGTTCGTGCTAATCACTAATTTCGTGATAGGTACGAAGTAAGTGGTCCTATTTCGTATCAATGGCGAGAGAAAAAATCTTCATGTACATGGCACGAAATAAGAGGGAATTCGTGTCGATAAATTAAATACTTACCTCATTGGCCAAACTATAGATCCGTTTCACTCTACAAACAGCCGTTTCTGCGATACAAGATCGTCAAAAATCGGAAATGCACCGAATGAACCCAAACCGAACTTGAACACTTACCGTCAAAAGTAATCTATATACTCTAATTACTTACCCCAGATGCCCAAATGTACGCCCGTTTCGATCTAAGACCAGTCGTTTCTGAAATACATTGTCGTCAAACAGTGGAAATGCACCGAATGACCCCAACTGAAGTCAAACACGTAACTGTCAAAAGTACCCTGTGCATACTAAGCACTTACCCAGAAGCCCAAATTTTAGGGCGTTTTACTCTATGGCCAATGGTTTCCAATATATCGCGCATTTTATAATCCCATTTTGACTACAATGTTAAACGTCGAAAAAAATACAAGAGCAAAACAAAATGGCAAAAATCCAAATATTTTAATTTCACAATTGTTTATACAACTTTAGTACAGACCCCACTTGCGAGTATGAATACATTTTTGGGAGGAAATCCATATTGTACTTTCAAAGGAGATGTCGTTGATGATTTTTGTTCCATAATGTTCCATGTTAACTAAAACAAAAAGAGAAAAAAACAAACAAAACAAACAAACAAAAAATGGCCCAAACTCAATATTTGTAACTTCGTCAATCTTTATACAACTTTGGTAGAGACCCTCCCTATAGGGGTATGGTATGCATAAATATTGGGGAGTGAATATGTTGTGTACTTTCAGAGGTGGTGTCGTTTGAATTTTTTTTTATCCAATATGGTCCCATGTTAACAAAAATTACAATTTGAAAAACAAAATAAAAAACAAGAGGCTTAGGGGCGTTACACTCTACTTTACTTGGTCAGTTGCGAGACAGAACAAAGAGATTTAGGTGTAAAAGGGTCCTGTTTCTCAACTTCCAGTCAGCTTGGCTCTACAAGCTAACTCAGCTCCTTTGCGAGATAAAAGTCTTTGAAATCTGAGTGACCTTAAAACTGACCTTTCAAGGACACTGATGGTCAAATGTAAATTCATCAACAGGGTCCCCATGTATGATTCCCTAATGGCTAATAGTAGCATATGGCCTAACTCTGCACTTTTATTAGATAAAAGGCTTCTGAGTAACAGTCACAGTGACCTTTCAAGGTCACTCAAAGGTCAAATATATATACAACAATGCCCCCATGTATGAGTTCCTATTATGGTTTAATAGTAACATATTGGTCTCGTGGTAAAGAAACCGAAAAGAAATCGTGAAAGTTTTAACACAAAACATGAAAAATAATGAAAAAACGTCTGGGCGTATGGCCAATGGCAACCAACACCTGAAATCTGAAAGAAATCTGCTAAAGGTTCTGAGATAACTGACAAAAGACGGATGACAAAACACATACCATGATATCTGCTGACAAAGTCAACCAGAGCTACTAGTAAAAATGGTTTGGGGATATGGTATACATGTACCTTTCTACCAAACTGGGCATTAGTCGGCTTGATGGGTTCTGCGAAAACGGCTTTTACGGACGACAGACAAACGGACGACAGAGACCTGCTTGGTAACAGTAGCTCTGCTATGCAGTACAAATTAGAGCTGAAAATCTTTACTTCCATATGGACAATGATAATGATATATATCATGTATTAATGCAATATTACATTGAACAGTTGGTATTAATACAAAACTAATTTCCAAACAACGGCACTTGTTCGCAAAATATGAATTAAACATCAGTTAGTTAATTAGTTAATAAGAAGCATTAATCATAATACATACCGACGCAGATGACAGGTTGCTCTCGATAGTATCAATGGTTGATGGTGGTACAGTGTCAGCACAGGGCACAGCCACTGCTGATGGTTCGTCAACGTTGGTGGTGAGTGCATCAACTGCTGATCTTGGTACAATGTCAGCATTGAATGCGTTCAATGTTGATAGATCTTCAACGTCTGCGGTGAGCATATTGACTGTTGATGATGCTGCAGCGTGAGCAGTGAGCACATACAGTGCTTGTGGTTCTTCAACATCTGTTATAAGCACATCGGCTGATAGTGGCGCTACAATATCACCATTGAGCGCATCCACTGATAGTGGCGCTACAATATCACCATTGAACGCATCTGCTGATGGTGGTGCTACGATACAATCGAGCGCATCCGATAATGGTGGTGCCACAATATCACTAATGAGCACATCTGCTGATGGTGGCGCTACAATATCACCATTGACCGCATCCGCTGATGGTGGCGCTACAATATCACTATTGACCGCATCCGCTGATGATGGTGCTACAATATCACCACTGAGTGCATCCGCTGATGGTGGCGCTACAATATCACCATTGATTGCATCCGCTGATGGTGGTGCTACAATATCACTATGGACCGCATCCGCTGATGATGGCGCTACAATGTCAGCATTGAACGCATCCGGGGATGATTGTGCTACAATATTATCATTTCCCGCATTCGCTGATGATGGTGCTGCAATATGACCATTGAGCGCACCCGCTGATAATGGTGCTACAATATCACCATTGAGCACATCCGGTGATGATGGTGCTACAATATTACCATTGTGCGCATTCGCTGATGATGGTGCTGCAACATCACAATTGAGCGCATCCGGGGATGATGGTGCTACAATATTATCATTGTGCGCATTCACTGATGATGGTGCTGCAATATCACCATTGAGCGCATCCGGTGATGATGGTGCTACAATATCGCCATTGAATGCATCCGCTGCTGACGGTGATACAATGTCAGCATTGAGTGCATTCCCTACTGATGATGCTGGAATGCCAACACTCGACACATTGATAGATGGCGATATTTTATCACTGAATGCATCCACTGACATTTTTGTTTGAATGTCAGTATTTAAAACACTCAGTGATGGCGGTGTTTTAGTGTCAATGTTTAACTCATCCACCGGTAATAGTTCCTCAACGTTGGCGCCGAGTTCATCCACTGATGACGGTGCTACAATGTCAGAAGTGATAACATCTACTAATGATGCTTCAATGTCAGCATCGATCGCATCTGTTGATAGTTTCATTGGAGTGTCATGATTGCGCACATTCTTCGGCGATGGCACCTTCCTGTCAACAGCTGGCATGCCCAATACCAATGGAACTGCAACATCATCTCTGGAAACATCCCAAGGCGAAGGCCTTTGAATGTCAGCATTGAGCACATCCACTGGTGGTGTCACTCGAGAGTCAGGTTTGGAGTCGTCCACCTGATATTAAAAAAGAGAACCTTATTACCAATGAGAAGGGAGAGGTCGTCAACCGGTATTTATCCGCATTTAATGTACATTTAATTCATTAAAATAAATTGGCCATACGTTATAAGAAAGAAACCCCAACTACCTCTATACGGACTAAGAATTGTCAAAATACGTTCAACAAAATTACATCCATTTAAGAACCAAACGTGTCTGTACTTTATACTAAGTTTAAGACGAAAAAGTTTCATTCTGAACCCCTATGTGCAGCATACGACAAGACGTCCATGCGTCTTTATGTTCTACAGCAGCAGCTACCCCCACCCAGTGTATGGCAATTGAAAGCATGTTTCACATGTTGGATCACACTAATTTGAGATAAATGCAGGGAATTAATCACAACTAAACATTGAATAATACAAGATCAAAGGTATCCCATATCAGACGAGGTTGTTAATTCTGTCCCTGGGTCCACAAACGACTCTGCGTATCACGTTGACAACTCCATTGAGATCACAGGCCGTTTTAAGATAAGTACACAAATGATCCCGCATATAACATCAAATGCCTTCGTCTTCGATTTACATTGTATATTTCGCTGCTGCCCGGAGTGCTACAGCCAGCCACTGGCTTCCAGTAACTCCATATACTAGTATCCAGTTGGCAGAAGTGCGCGGAATGTGAAGAAACATATGTGTTACTAGTGTCAATGTGCCCAAAATTACATATGTTGTATTACTAGTGTCAATGTGTACGAAATTACATATGTTGAATACGGCAAGCCATTTGTGAGTTAAGCGCAATGTTGAGACAAGCGCGCAGGATAACTCACAAATGACATTAAATGACAAAAGAAAATATACCCGTTATGAGTTTTACTAGTGGTCCAAAGTCTTTGCTCTATCATGTCTATGGCCAGTCATTTTCGAGTTACAGGACATTTTGAGGCACCACAAGGCCAAAGCTAACTGATATGTGTTCTGCTAGTCTTCCAAAACCCAACATTGCAATCTAGTTTGCTCTAAGACCAATCGTTTTTGAGTTGCGGGTGGGGTGTAGTTACAGGTCATTACAGTGCACCGAATGACACCCCCCCCCCCAGATCATTTTAACCATTAAAAGGTTAGTATCGTCCATTATCGGGACAATGATGTCACGTCGGACTGCCACGCTATGGCCTTAGCTCCGCTGACACATTCAGTAAGAGCTAAAATGCTTTGAATATATGGTGGATAACCATCTTTTCATAACATTTGCTCGTAATTTGCTTTATGCTTTTTAAGAAAATCCATTTGCGACTGATGATGGATGTTCAATGGAATTTGCCTTGCTGACTCAGTAAGGGCATGGTGCCCGGTAATAAAAATAATTCTAATATACCTCAATTTGGTCACCATCGATATGTTCACCATCATCGCTAGAAGCGAAAGGGTCCGTTATATCATCTGCAAATATAGATGATGATGACATTAGAACGTTGCATAAATAAAATTTAAACGAACTACCATAATTATCACCAAACTACCATCATGAAAATCTGAATTATTTAAGGTGTTAAATAATATTAAACATCTGAAGCATCAACACTTCTTCTTCTTCTTCTTCTTCTTCTTCTTCTTCTTCTTCTTCTTCTTCTTCTTATTATTATTATTATTATTATTATTATTATTGTTATTATTATTATTATTATTATTATTATTATTATTATTATTATTATTATTATTATTATATAACTTAGTGCATTTGCAATTATTGCGATAACGCTAATTAGCCATAGCGTTC
>JAAUYG010302733.1_pt1 | contig 11537 bp, 10 predicted proteins | sample 7278091 | NCBI WGS metagenome assembly JAAUYG01 (sample SAMN14350201, study PRJNA611818) | marine sediment metagenome | isolation source: surface marine sediment (0.6m) | place: French Polynesia: Moorea | collected 2018-08 | reverse complement strand
CTTGTCACTTCTGATTCCACCCACACACAAAAAATTGTCAATTTGTCTCTCCAACTGTGAGCATTTTGTGCAAATTGTTGAGCAGTTATGGAGGGTGTTTTCCGTTCCCCTTTTAAAATCTTGATGGGTGTTGCAGCTGCAATGATCGTTCAGTTGCAACCTTGAAACTGCAGTCTCAATTGTTGCTTCAGACAAAACGTCCTCTGTGTTGCATTGAAGTCTGGCTGAATGCAACAGATTGTATTCACAGAATAATCACGATGTTTCTGTAGGATGATGAAATTTGAATCCAGCAGCTTAAGTTTTATCTTGTTTTGAATGTGCGAAAGAACCTTTTGTATCGTGCCTATTTGCGGCGTGATTCGTCAGTTATGAATTTGTGGACGTTTTTACGAGGGCCTGAATCTTCCGTTTCGACTCGGAACCATTTAGCCATGTTTGTGGGAAATTGAAATGTGTTATTGAAGTGGCTTTGAGAAAATGAACATGTCTTCTGGCAGTAATGGGTGTCATTTGAAAGGAAAAAACTTAGGCTCAGCAAAAACACACCCGGAAAGACGCTTCCCGTGGTGCTTTCGTCAGAAATGTTGGGTTCACGAGGATTTCTCACTGGGGCCACCCAGGGTTGGGATCTGCATTCATCGTACGATTTGCTAATGGCCTTTAAAAACTGAAGCTGCAACAGTTCTGCAGGGGGAGGCACGTTCAGGCTCATTTGGAGCGGTATAGTGCACTGAACTGCCTGCTGAACCATCGGTCTTAAAGCAGGAGGGAGGGAGCTGCACTGGCAGTTACCTTAATTGGACAGAGACATGCGCTTCGGCAGAGGTAAAACTTCGGTGCTCGCTCAACTTTTCAATGCGTCACCCATGGATAAATACCGAACGACTGTTGTGGAACACCCGTAATTCATTACATTCCTGTGTTGAGACTGGCCACAATTGATGAGTGGAAAACATGGAATTCTGTCGATGTATTCAGAGGATTAGTCGCTTGCAGTTCGCCATACCTGGACAATTGGCTGATAAATGCAGTGCATGTGTCTCAGTGAAGTACTGATGATGTTGTCACGCCTCATGGAGCTACTCTGGAGTATGATAATCAATGTTTGATTATCAGATGGAACTCGAAGCTTTTCTGCATTGTGAGTACATTTCATATCGCGGGACTGGTCGATTGTCCACACTGAGAGACGAACAACGATTTTCTAATGAAGGCTCTGAGTGATGTCCCATGGAAATGTGGATTTGCAGAAAATGCTTGCAGTGGATTCTTCGTTATCTTGTCAATAACCTCTGAAATGTTTGAGGGTGAATGGGAAGGAGCCTTTTCTTTGCTGAGAAAGGCTGCCTTTTGAGAAGTGAATGATTTCGGATTTGCTTTTGAACTTGATCAATACACTTGATGTATTGTCTGCATTAGAATCAAAGCGAGCATCCATGAGGTTATGCTCCTCTTGTTCCTGATGGTAAATGTGCATGATGGACTCAATGCTCTTGCGTTTGTTTATCGTCCCTTCATTTAAGAAAGGCCGGGGTGGTCCTCAATTCCAGTTTTCCTTCAGTAGATATCGAGGGACGGGGACATTTGGTTTGCTGTTGTTCGCGACCGCAGCAGGGTTGGCCGTTGGTCCCGTGGTCAGAAAGGACTGAATTATGCATACAAGCCATATCTTCTGCAACAGCACTGGATTGAAAATAGGTGTCCTTTGAACCATCTCTTGATGCATTTTGTATGATTTTCGTGCATCGAACAATCATGTTGTCAAAGACCAGAGACTACTTTCGTTCTTCTCTGGCAAGGAAATGAAATGCTTTCACAAAATGACACGACTTCTGAAAAGTCCCGCGGAAATTTCTTGTGTCTCACCATTTAAATCCGATTTCCCTCCGTCCTTTTTGGTTAATATTTCGTGAGAGGCTGCAATAACCCGATTTTAATTAATAAAGATTATGATGAGGAGTTTTTTTTTTTTGCGATTGCAGGGTGGAACATCACAAGCTTCACGAGAAGCACCGAGGCCACGAAGCCATGCATGCTGAGATGGTTCTTATCCTCATCGTCACGCTCATCGTGGCGCAAATTCTGCTCGTCCAATGGAAACAGCGACACTTCAGGTCCTACCAGGTAACGCTCGTCCTCTTTTTGAATTGAAATCTGCGGTGCGGTGCGGTGCTTCTGCGGTAAGGAATCCGTTCAGAGGCTTTCCTAAAAATCTGGTTGGGTGTGTACAAACAGCTGAGAATGCCAGAGGAAGGTTGTGACCCATCACCTCTGAGACGTTGATCGTTGCGTGCCATCGATTGACCTGTTTTGTCGTAACGAGCCATTTCTCTTGATTCAGACCATCACAATTACAAGGTGGAATGGAAGAGATTCAGACTGCCACAATTACAAATGTCTGTCTGTCTGTCTGTCTGTGTGCGTGTGTGTGTGTGTGTCTCCCTCTTGTCTCTCCCTGTTTCTCGCTCTCTCACACACAGATCTGTACGTGCGCATTGGTCTGACACCCTCCAGACACCCTCAAATCAGTGAAATGAGAGACAGGTTTAGGTTTTTCCCAACACTGATTCTTACCAGCATACCTTACGGAGAAGACCCTGTGTCCTGCTGTCCTCTCACTCTCCATGGTACCATTTCAGCCACGCCTCTTCTTTCGTCCAGTTCGACTTGTGCCGTGAATCTAGCACACGTTAAATCTCTTTTACGTTTACGTTTGTAGATCCCCTTTTGGACTCCCTACCGTTTCAGTTTCAAGGCGTTGCACATCTCATGGCTTCCTTCCAAACCGACCAGTGACAAAAATCCTGAAGTTTATGCCGTATCTCAGATTGCTGTGTCGGAGGAGAATCTCGACCTTTGCGGGTTTCATTTGTCCTTGCCTGTTTACACACCCAGAAAGCGAATAGTAATTAGACTTTCTCAGCTTGCTGCTTGAAAATCATGGTGGGATTCCTCTTCGTACCGGGAATACAGGGAGACACGCGACTTAAAAAGAAACAACGATTCCTCTGAAACGTTACTGATTAATCGATCAAGTTTATTTTACCAACGCAGTATTCTCGTAAGGCTTCCTTCCTATCATTGCTCGCAAGGATTCAAGCAACAGTTTCAAGGCAGTATGTAAGGACGTTAATTTCCTATTCTGCGCAGACTGTGAGGCCCACACAGTGCACTGTCACAGGTCATTTGGCAATCAGTTGTCACTCAGGGGAAGAAAGAGAAGATCATCCTGGTTGCGCCTGCGGTGGTGAACAAGAAATTTAAAATCGACAAATCAATGTGAAATAGTCTGGTCACACCAGCAGCTTGTTGATTACATCTGGATGGACTGGGAAACCAGTTCGCCAAAGAACAGTGGAAGCTTTGACTTTCTTTTCGTGTTTTGTATCCACGCAGCTGAATCGGCTTGAGCGTCTCGTTCTGAAACAAGTTATGAAAAACAGGCGTTGTGTCTTCACTTCGCTTATTGCCCTGGATGAGATGTCGCGTGTTGACCAGACGCCACGACCATCGGAGCTTGGGCTGTTATCAGGTGTTCTGCATGTTGTAACAACCAACATTGCTACTTCTTTCAATTCTCGAGCAAAAGTCTCTCTCAGCGCTCCCACCTTTTCTCACAGAAGGTCAAGCGCAACAGTTCAATGGTCAAAGTCATTTCCATAATGTCGATGGAAGGAACATATTTTCTGTCATCTCTCTCTTTGTTGTCCCAGTGTCCAGTGACACAAGTGAAACAGACTTTTGCCGAACGTTGGATGCCAAGATGCCAGGATGCGGACCACACAAGCTAATGCTCTGTAGACTCATTGGATAGTCCATCCTTTGACAATAGAAGAGAATTTGTGTTGCTGTCAGCATCAAGTGAATCAATCGAAGCGTCGTTTACTTCACAGCACTTATGAAGACCAAATACCCAAAGAATTCCACTTGCTCCTTGACGGGGTAACTAGCCAGAAGTGTACCAAAGTGACTGCAAGGGCTATCCATAAACAGTCACATTGTTAACAACTTTTTCATAATTCATTTGTCTGACGACAGTCTGGTTGAGAAGCCCGTTGATCTGCACGAAGTTATGTTGTCGTCCATGGTGGGTATTTGAGTTCTGGAGTGAGCAAAGCTCGGCAAATATTTGGCTGCGGAAGCTCGGTCTCGTATTGATTGAAAATACAGTGTAAATTACAGAATCATTGGACCTTTCTCGTTCGCACTGACCCTTCTGCTTGTGATATCCCTCAATAAATATTGGCGATTTCAAGGCGAGTGGAGAGAAAAGTAAACTTGCCTCGAGAAAACCTGTTTTTCCTTGGAGTCGTAATGTGGTAATAATAAACCAAGGAGTCGAAACATCAGTGATTTGCGAGGTGGACTGGAAGGACTACTGTGAACGGCAAAGGAAAACCTGATGCTCTTCGCTTTACGTTTCAGAGATTTCCCGGTTGCAAAATGGATCAACTCAGCGTGTTGAGTTCTTGCAGCTCTAAATGCACAAAGAGTTGTTGGCAATCAGAAAGAAAGAATGACAAAGTGTGAATTCAGCACCATATTCCATTGTCAACTGGCAAATATTTGTTCTTTTGCTTCGCGCGTCTGCGAGAGCAAGCCGCTGAAATTGAGAGCATTTGGTCTCCAGTAGAACTGATCAAGCACACATATCCAATTTCGGTGTGCATTCTCCATCTGTGGTTTGTCCAAAAGTGTGAATGGGGTTCACATATGTCTCTCTCTGAAAGTGTCTGGAATTGCGTTTTCATTCCGTCTCCTGTCTGGAATAATCTGGATCAAGGGAGGGAAATAAGAACTGGGCTCCTGTCGCATCGCTGCTGCTGCTGCTGCTTTCGTGTCTCCATATGAAAAACATGAACTTACACTCGTAAAGGAATTTCTAGGCAATGCAAAGCGATGCTGAAATATGTAATTGAACATGATGGGTATAATTTGCAATTGAATTGTGATTTCCAAATGCATGCAAAGCTCTGATTGAACGCTGGAGTTCCCACCTGAAACAAGCTCCATACATGTTGGTTTGGATTTGACGGAGCTTGTCAAATTTAATTAATTTCTGCGACAGTGTTTTATTTGCAGAAATGAGAAAACTATATCAAGCCATTTATGACTGACATTCCATAAAAAAGAGCATCTTTGATGTTTTGAGCATTTCTTCTTTGCTATGGCTGACAGCAAAACGAAAGCAAAACGAACAGTGAGGCCTGCAATATGAATCCTGGATCTTCTTTCCAAAGCCTACGTCTTGCCGCTAAGTACTGTTGGAATATGATGCCAGGCGAGACAAAGATTTTTATCGAAATAGGAAAATCCTGGCTGTAGAGTTGCAGTGAAGTCACTTTTGTGCTTTTGATTGTTTCCCAACTGTTCTTTGAAATGCTGTGTTTTATCGATTTTGATGCGACCTGCGGCAACATTTGTACTTTTGCAGCGAAATTAGGAAGAAGAAACCTGAAGGGCATTCGAGTGAGCGAAAATTAAGAAAATTGATCCAATTGTCGCAGTTGTCGCTTTTGTTATTGCTTATTCCTCCTTTTCTTTTCTATTTTCAGATTGCGACATTGTTAGGAATGTGGATAATTCCTATCTTTCTGTGTGTGAAGTTTGCGTGGCATCGCTTCATTGTCATCTGGTGCTTTTTCTCCGTTATCACTGGATTCATCACGTTCAGGGCGACGAGAAAACCCATCACCGGCACCACACCAAGGTGAGAGGCACTGAGAAGGTGGATAAGAAATCAATGTGATCTCTTGTCGCAAGATGTTCGCCCAGGGGAAGTGATGCTTGCACTCAGCGGGATTATTCTGGCAATCTCCATGGACGGTGCGTCCCCGAGTGTTCCTCTCTTTGATTACTTCCTGGCGTGACTTTTTCCTGGGAAATCAGCTTTCTTTTCTCCTGTGATTGTTGTTGTTGTTTCCAGGCGTGGATGAACGAACAGAGGCAGAATGCCGTAATTGCACCATAATTGCAAGCAGAACGAATTGCCATGTTATGTTATCCACTTTATTGAAAGCCATCGCTCTTTGTATTAAACGGGACGTAATTTGTCAATCCTCCGTCGTGGAGTCTCTGAGGGACCTCGATTAATGTCGGAACTCCTCGGTGTGATGAATAGATCAAGCGTATTACCGTTAACACATTGTGGCTTTCGTTGATGCATTTCCTTCAGGGAGTTTTCTCAGTTTGACAAATCACATCCATATTTTCGCATCTGTGTGTGCATTTTCAACCTTCTGCCGGAGACATCTTGAATGAGCAAAACAAATTGCAGTTCACTGAATGATGCAGCAACTTTGGAGAACATGAAACCTAAGAGAGCATGGACGGTTTATTTCCTGAGATTCAGGTTTGGGAACGCCATCAATTGTCAAAATAAAATGACCATTTACGTTCTGAAACATCGGTTGACAAAAGGCGCTGCATGTTCTGTTCGTTGAATTTCCGCTTTGGGCGAAACGGGGATGAAATATTAATTTGCGCTCGTTTAGAAATTGCTCATTTAGGAACGTTTCGCACTGATCATATCTGCAGCGTTAGTTCGCACAGCTGTATATAGGATGTAGTGAATCGATGATTTAATTTCTTTGAAACTCGAACTGCGACTGTGGACAAAAAAGTATCAACAAAAGTGATATTGATTTTGCGACATCTCTAATGAACGTTGAAGTTTGCTCATGTTTGTTGCAACACAAAAGAACTCAGCTTGAACAAGACCTTTGGTGTTTGGCGCCGCCTCCTCTCTGAGCCACTTATCAGCTTGCGCCAGTTCACCATTCAGACAGCGTGTCAAAGGCCTGAGCTGACCTCTAACCCAGCCTGACCCTCAAGAAGGGGCCAACCTAGCTTGGGCCCAAGCTTGAGCAGACCTTGTCAGCCACATTTCGCTGTGGCTGTGCTAAAGGGTGAACACATCCCTTGTCTCCTGCTGCCAGGGTTACTTCAAACAAGGGGGTTCAGTTCAAGTAAATGGGCAGATAAGGATATCAGGCAAGGCCCATTTGTCCCCTTTTTAAGCGCGCGGCACGAGCCTGTCCGCTCAGTGCAATCACCTCAATTTATTTCTATGTCTGTGTAAATTTGGATTCAAATAGGGGTGAGGGGGTGTTTGAATCCAACATTTTCCCAGCCTCAGGAGTTGTGTACAGTTTGAATCAGATTTTTTCCCCCTGGGTAGGGTCTGGATTCAAACAGGGGAGGGGGTAATCCAGTCTCAAAAGAAGGTACCCAGTTTGTATCTGGTCAGGATTCTGGTTTGAATCCAGTCTCAGAAGAACTTACCCTTTGTTGCCCCGTGCTTTTGACGACCTTGGCCTCTTGTTTATGCAGGATCGGGCTGAGGCTCAGGCCAGCAACACCGTTTGTGCCTATTAAAATTTCATTTGTCAAATGTGTTCTCTTTTTCAGATTAGTTTACAAATGGTTTCTACTCATCTACAAACTCAGTTATGCAATAGGAATCATAGGATACTTCGTCATCATGTTCACCTTGTTTGGACTTAACGTGTTGTTTTTAATAAAGCCACAGGTAACAAAACACATTTCGCTTTTACCCCGCGGAAATGACATGAATGAATTCGGGAGCGGGTGATCACACGTCCTGAAAATGTATCTGTAATTTTGGTGGGGAAAAGGAAATCCGAAACGTAAAGTTTTTGGATTGTGCAAGAATTTTAGGCGGCGCTGTTTGCTGAAGTGGGGCGGCATGAAAGTCACGATATCCTCGTCGTTGTCAGGAGCCACAGCCTCGACGCTGACTAGCGCCTTCGTTTGTAAAATCGTAGCTGCCATTTCAGAAAGGCTACAAATGGGTTTAGAGCGGATGCCATTCTTAGGCTCCACGAGAACATGTGACTCCTCCCTTGTGTGCCACCCGCTTCCTCCAGGAAGAAACCAAGTAAAGACCAACAGTCTGTAACTCACTGACATGACCTCTGCAAAGGTTGCCACCCCCACTGATGTGTAACCCCGCTCCCACCCAACACGATCGAGTTTTTGGCCGCATTTGTTGGTGTGAAAAACCAGACCATGCATGGAAACTACTGGAGCCATGGTCCAAAGTCATTGAAAAAAAAGAGCAAAATTGTGTCTTCGTAGAAGTTTGCATGGTAAAACAGACAAATGTCTTCTCTTTTGACAGGTTGCAATGGACTTCGGGTTGCTGTTACTATTTTACGGGCTCTACTATGGTGTGGTCGGAAGGGATTTTGCCGAAGTTTGCACAGACAAAATGGCCACACACATCGGAGTACGTTTCTGCGGAACGAGACCATCCTCGGTGTTAATTACTGATGGAGCCTTTTAGCGTCTCTGTTGTGTCTGCTCTGTGCACATCTGGTCATCCTGAGTCGTAATGGATTGATTGCGCCATCATTGTCTTGTCTCCGTATCTGAATTATTGATGTGTGATTACACCGGCGCGTATTGCCCACTTAACACAACAGTAGGAATTTCGCTCCGAACTTCAACAAGAAGCTGTCAAACTCATAACACAACTAATCTGTATTCTGCACTCAGTGTTGGGTTTTGGAGAGATTAGGGTCATTGTTCTTTCATAGCTAACTCCCCAGCAGAACATCTCATGATAATGTCCCTGTCAAGACTTCATTTGTTCGAGTCAGCATCAGCAGAGTTTGCCACATTCATATCAGCTGCGCCAAAAGCAACTTGCGTAATGAGCAATCTGCTGTCAAATGGGGCATTTCTGGTTTTCCACCTGGATGTGGCCCTCGACTGGCAACGTTGTTTGAGAATTGTTAACGTCTCACATTCCCCGACAGCAGCTTCATGTCGGCAAAAAAGCGTCACACAAATCAGCAAAAAAGAGAAAGAGAGACAATGGAAGAAAGAAAAAGTCGACCAGTTTTCCATCGGGAGATAACTTTTTACCTGAATGACATTTCACGCGTCCTGGTTTGTTGTTTCAGTACTACACACCGACGGGGCTGCCTGGCCGTCACCTAGAACCAAACACGTGTGCTGTGTGCGGCAACCAAATTCTAGTCCATGACAACGACGAAGCCATAGTGGAGCGAACGTACAAGTTAGGATGTGGCCACACGTATCCTTTGTGCCAAAAGGCAAACACACACACACACAGTGATTCTGTGTGCTTCTTTCTTCCTTTTGTGAGAAAAGAAAAAAAAGAGGACTCTGCGGCAGACTTTTTAAAGGTAAAAGCTGTGCTGTAACTTTATTGCCACATCATGAACACAAGTGAATGTCGTGCTTGAAGCCTCTGCATTTTATGTGTCAGGGTGAGAAAAAATCTTCCTGGTGTCAGAGTGTTTTGTCCTCTGTCTTCCTTCCTTGACTGTCTCCAGCTTCCATGAGTTTTGTATACGAGGGTGGTGCATCGTGGGAAAGAAGCAGACGTGTCCTTACTGCAAGGAAAAAGTTGACATCAAAAGAATGTTCACCAATCCGTATCCTTTTCCACAGCAACTCCAAGCAAAAGTCGGTTTGGCGCGATTATGTTCACTCAAAACTGTATATTGTCCAGCGTTGAACAACGAATTAGCTGAGTGAAAATATGATTCTCTCCAATCGTTCATGGGTGAGTAAATTGGTTGTCTTTTTCACGCAAGAGGTAAATTTCTGATTGATCAGAACACTTTATTTGCTCTTGACCGATCTTTCAGATGGGAACGTCCTCATGTTTTGTATGGAAATCTTTTGGACTGGATCCGATACCTTGTGGCTTGGCAGCCTGTCATCATCATGGTTGTGCAAGGAATAAATTACATTCTGGGACTTGAATAACTGTCTAGGAAATGATGATGTAGGATATGTTGAAGTTGCATTTGAAGTTGGTGAATGAGGGACTGGGAATTTCAGAACAGAAGGGGCTCAATTAAAATTGAGGAACTTTTCAGATTGTTTTCTGACGAATGATGTCCATGTATGTGTTAGTTCATCTTCTTGTTGCTTTCGTTCCCATTTTTTTCCCCAACATCAGATCTCTCCATACACGACATCGCTGCAAAGGTCAAACATGTCCACTCACTGGCGTCTTCTGATTGCATGTATGCTTCCTGGAAAAAGCACCCCATTGCTGCCATGAAAGTGCAGGTTGAAAATTCCGTTGGCAAGTGACAAGATGTTCCACTCAAACACAAGGATAGTGTTGAAGCGTTGCAACGTCACATATGAAGGTGCCAACTTACGGCGTCAAGAAAAAGAAATCAGAATTTGGGCAAAAATTCAGAGCGGAATAGCGCTTCCCGGTCCCGTGGGAGGCAAAACTGGCCGACTGATCAGTGATCGAAGGTCAGCTGTACATTTTTCTCGACCGAAAAAAACTTAACATTTCTGACGTCTCCTGTTTGTTACGCATGCAAACTGCAGCGGAATTTTTGATTGTGTGGTGTCCATTTGTGTGAAAATTCGTTTTCCTTGTGAGGGGCGGAGGAAAACTGGAAAGAGTGGGCTGGCTTTCAGAAATATTTCTGAGCAAATATGTGGTTTTATGACAAGACGCGACTGGCAACCTCAATTTCCAGGCCGCTCTCTGCTACGGCTGTGGTTTGGGCAGGTCAGCGCAGCTCAGACGGAACAGTATTCGTTTATCTGGATGAAGTGGAAATCAGTTTTGCATTTCCGATGCTGAAAGGAGAGTGAATGATTACTGTACAAAACGGTGGCCATAATTGTTCACGAAATAAATTATTTGTCTTTCAGCAATTTGTTTTTGATCGCGCTGTGTTCGAAAACGAGTGGCTTTCCAAACCAAATGTGGTTTCGTTGCAAGTCTGCGCTGCGTCGTTCTTATTGTTAACAGGGGAAAACAACACAACGATCCAGTAACGAGGCGAATAACATTTATATTCAATGCGTGAGCGTGAAACATTTTCTTTGTCATGATCTGTTTTGCGGCACGAACTCAAGGGTCAATTTTTTGGGGGGAAAATTGGTAAATGCATTGATAAATTAAAGCGAAGAAAGATTACAACAGGATGGCAACAACCACAACTTAGACTAAACAACGCAAATTTATGTGCAACACACAGGACTTTCCCAGAGTGTCCAGAACATTTGTGCAAGTGGACTGCGAAGCTTCATTACATCTAGCACCACGGACTTTGTACAACAGTGAGAAACCCAATGAAGTCTAAGTAGAACATTTCGCTTCCACAAATACATCAAGCTGTCTCAAGTTTTACTTCATTGTTCACATTTGTACAAGTTTACACATTCGTGGCGCTGGATTTGAACCTCTGATTGTGGTCTCCAAGTGGTTTCTTTTTCATCTGCAAAGACAAATGAAAACATCGTAAGTTTCGTTTCTGTTGCTTTTCATCCTGAAGCAATTCTAAAGTTTTCGCTGACAAAGAAGCAACTGAAAAGAATGTCGACGGATCAAGATTGAAAACGGACAAAAACTCAATACAAGCGTGCAGTAATTTTTCAAAATGTGTGCAGTGGAAGGAAGTTCAAACACACCAAACCAATGGTCGCCTAAAAATATCAACGATTCGCCGACTCACCAAACAGACACGCACACCGGATGACGCGTTTATTTCTCAACAGAT
>JAAUYG010261810.1_pt1 | contig 11537 bp, 5 predicted proteins | sample 7278091 | NCBI WGS metagenome assembly JAAUYG01 (sample SAMN14350201, study PRJNA611818) | marine sediment metagenome | isolation source: surface marine sediment (0.6m) | place: French Polynesia: Moorea | collected 2018-08 | reverse complement strand
GATGAATATTCAGATGCCCTCAGATTGCATCTAAGAGCATCTGAATTTCAAAAATTTCCCGGGGGGAGAACCCCCCCGGACCCCCCTCAACCACACGCCTCGCGCCTTCGCCGCTCGCTGTCTCACATTTTTCAAACAAGGGAGACAAATGTCTCACTTCAATAAAATCCTGGCTCAATCACTGTTTAGTATGAAAATGAAGTTCCCCGTGAAAGATATTTTATTTTACAAACATGTTATACATGTATACTGGTGTATGCATACAAGTAAATATATACTCACACCTGTCCACAAAGCAACTTGATATTGCTACAGTTACAAATTGCCTGTCTTTAAATGTAGCAATCTAGTCGTGCATAACTTATGTCTAGCCGTGGATAGTTTTATTATGTTCTCTGTGTAAATTCATGCACACTGATCATATAGTTGGATAAAAAAGTTATGACAATGAGTATGAAGAATTATCAATCGATATATATTTTGGGGGGCGGGGGGGGGGGGAGGTTAGATTCTGTTTGTTTCTGTCTGGGGATGGGGGTTGGGACAGGGGAGGGGTTTCGGACTCATAGGAAATTTTGAAAAGGACAGTCAAATGGATACATAAGCCCCAAATGTCCCCACCCCACCCTTCTTGTATTCACCAGTGCATTTGTATTATTATTTCCCACCTTTAGTATTCCAGCGTTTTGTTATATACATAATCCATAATATAATTTGTGTACATATATATGCTGAAAGTGAGATTCCTACTTACACAACGTTAACTCCATCTCTTCGGCCAGGCTCAGGCTTTCACTTAAGATTTGGTTCCCATTTTCTCCTCCCCCTTTGAGCATGTTGAGGATTAAATACGTGTAAGTGACCAAAACAATTTTCTCATTTATTATTTATGGGCGTCAGCTGTCCATGAATTATTTTTCATTGTTGGACACTCAGGTGTCGCTTGTTCTACTTTCACTGCAGGCATTATTACAGCATTGTATGATGGGCACGGTTATGAATAACTAATGTACATGTCTGCCACTGAGAGTAAAATGCCATCAACAATTAGAATAATTATGGGTTACATTATATGCATTTCGACGTATGTATGTGACTGGTAAGATATCTATGCGATGGATCTTTTTGTACTGATTATCTTAACCTCTGATCGTGACATGATGTACCGTACCATGTATACTATTCTTGCTAACCCGAGTGATGTATTTGTGTTGTTTCTTCTGACTTTACACTGTACCTTTCTTGCTGGGGTGGGATTTACTGTTGCTGATTTCATTACAGATATAGCATAAGATTAAAGATTATTTTCCCTGATTTTCTGCATTAATATATACCGGTAGTGGCTGCGCAATTTCTCTTCAGGAGGTTTTGAACATAATGGCTCGAAATTTGGTATACATGTACTTTCCGCTGCCAATGTGCCACGTACGGACTGATATCTCAGGAATTTGGATCACAAAAAGTTCCTTCCCATGTCAAAATGTGAATCACAGATGAGTTGGATCTATTGATTTCGAGTTTTTATCTAGCACAAACTTCAGGGCATTAGTAATGATTGATCGCTTCATGGCTGACTAACATAGCTGCCTGGGTATAATAGGCGTCTCGATCAAGTTTTTGGACACAGTATCTACGTCATGACCAGAGTCCTAGTGGCAGGCCACGGCAATCACTTGACGTCAGATGCAATAAAGCTGTATTCATGTGAAATGAAGGCTTGAAAAAGCCACAATATCTCTATGATGCACCCCTTTCCTTGTCAAAGTCTGCTCAGCCATTATTCACACAAGGGCACTGTCAATCAAATACTAGATAGCTGGTGCCTGCTGATGGCAGGATTTGATTTTGGGATCATTCTCAACCCAGTGAGAGGTTCCAGTTTCTTTGGCCACCATGGCGGACATTAGCTGATTAGTACCCTGGATCACAGTTCATTAGATAAGGAGAAGCTATTGGGACACATGCTTTAGACTAGAATTACCTACTGAAAGCTTTAGCATGATGTTAACTGTCTGACCAGGCAGAATTTGCCAAATACATGTACAAGTGGCAGATGTTTAAAGGTTTGCGAATGAATGCTTTTGCTCAAAAATAATTGAGCTGAACCAATTATGTATTGGTTTGGAGCTATATCTCCAAGTTGCCACAACCTAATATCAATAAATGACATGTGAAACATAAAAAATATCAAAAAGTAAGGTGATAAAAAAAATCCTTGCAATTAGCGGGGTAATTGCAATAGGAATGTGTGGCTGAAATCCATAAATAATCACACAATCCCAACTAATATATATATCTGCAGTAACAAATCTTTTGCCCTGCAAACCTGATTGCTTATTATCACTCCTCTCCTATGTAATATAAGTTTTGATGTTTATTACTGATAGAGTGATAGAATGTTTACAAATTTCACAACCATGTATTGTAACACAGTGTAAAATAAACACCAAACTACCTAGTGAGCCATATAATAACAGGGAGTTACGTGACGACAACGCGGAACCTCAGTTTTCTGAAGAAGACCTGTGGAGTCGGGTCGAAAGCTCAAAATTTTGCCCGATGTTCGCTGGTGTCAACATGAGTTTCCATCTATATAAACACCAAACTGTAGCAGAGACATGTCTGCATTTGTACCATGGCCATGGGTTCAAGTGATACATGTCCTGTTAAATTTTGACTGGCTTCCTTGAGGTTGCAGGGGATAGGATCATATTTATTTTTACCTTGTAAAAATCCTAACAATTATGAGTTCAATGTAATTTGAGGATATGGCTTATGCTTTTCGATTAACTTCAGTCATCTGTTATGTGAGATGGACATTTACGTAATGGCTTGTATCAACTGACTGTATAGTATTAGTTTACTAGATGTTTTGGAAAGTGTGTACTGTATTGCAATATGTAAAATGTGTTGTGAGCTTTCACGCCCACTCTTTTTCATGACCTGGTAGCTGTGCGAAGAGTGTAATGTAATTTCTAACCCAGCTAGGCTATAAATTCAGCACTTCGCCCCAGGTTAAATTGCATCTCATGTGTAAATAGGTCCTTTGAATGACAAAAATGCTTTAGCAAGTGACAGACTGTCTGTCATATTGTGTCACATGGGGTAGAAATATTCATAGGGTTCATCCACCTCATATAGATATGAGAGACAGTGAATATAACCTCTGCGGCGGTCGGTCTGACGTAGCGAGGGTTTTTTGTGTGTGTATGTTCACTGTGTCACTGGATGGTTGTGGCCAAATACATGCTGTGCTATACTGGGTGAGGGCCAACAGGACATGCCCTGTGCTTACCGTGCTTACGCATTTACGGTGTTTGATGATGTCAATGCAGAAGTCTCAGCGTTTGGTTTTAACCATCGAGCCCTAGATGAAGATGACAAACCCGGCGAGCTCTGAGCAGAGCGGCGTCAGTCAGGGAGTTGTTGTCTAAATATAGCCGGCAGGGATACACAAGCTAGATACTGCCAGCACAGTGCTTCTTGAGCCTGCCGAGACTCTGCCAGGCTGAAGCAATGAAGTGGTGACAGTTAGCAGATCGGATGACCGACCAGCCCTCGACAATACTGCGGGAATTGCTGAAGTCATATTGCCTCATGGTAGGAGTTTCGGAAACCACTTGAGGCCATCATGGTGGTTATAGCACCTCGTTGGCTTGACACAAATGTCGGATCTTTAGGACATCTCGATGTGTTTGGAAAGACTAAGTGACAGAGAAGGATACACTTGTCATCACCGACGGCTCTGATTCGGCCTTATCTCGCTTCGTTTTCTGTTCCTACATCTGTTGGGATTGGTGATGGATAGGCGCGAGTAACGCGGAATCTGTCTCTGTAAATGCCATTTTGTGATTCTGCGCAAGGTAAGGCGGATACTGGGGTAGCCATTGCATTGGGAGTCCTTACTGGCAAGATTTTATACAAGATTAATCCTTCATGAAATGTTGATAATACATATAATAATTTATAATGCTGGTTACACAATGCATCGTCAGCCACACCCAGAGACTGGAGCATGTCTGAACATTGTAGTCACTGGTCAACTATTGTGCATGTTATACAAATGCATTAAGAGACCTACAAGTAGAAAGCATTCAGTTAATGTCTTTAAACATGTGTAAGAATTTTAAATTTGGTTTGAGTACGCATAAACATGATAAATGCCATTGGTGCAGTATGTATTAATGTCTATTTATTCTGTCTATCATTCGTTACAATACTTGTTTAATATATTTCAAGATACCACAAAATACTGTCAGAAGAAACTTACATTTAAGTCGAGAGCCAAAGATGCACATCTGTAAGTGATGTAAATTGGGGCAGTGGTAACATAGTCATTCACAACCACATGAGATGTCCAAAAGTGGAATTATACATAACCATTCCCAGATAGCCCTGACATATTTAAAACATTTGATGTTGTATATAATAATTAGAATTGTTACTACTTATAATGTACTTGACTGTACTATGCAGCAGAACAGTAGGCAACCCTCTCCAATATACTAGTAATCACAATTTAATATTCGCTGTATACGTGTAAATGTGCCATTATGAATTATAAACATTACTTAAGCGCTATTGCACGAGTTCATAAATTAGTTTTGTCCTTTGGACAGTTTACTGGAGCATCAGGGTTGTGCTTATGAGGCTGTGGCTCCAGTGATCGGTCTATACCACTTTGACAATTGTTTCTTGAATTTGAGTTTCTTTAATTTGAAAACCCTATTACAGTGAAACTTGTATATAAAGACCACCCCAGGGACGAACAAAACATGGCCCTTATGCACAGGTGGTCTTTATATACAGGTTTAATAACATGGAAAGTATACCCCTGTGGATTGTAAAATGTGGTCTTTATAAGCAGGTGGTCTTTATGTACAGGTGGTCTTTAGAGCAGGTTTGACTGTATATATAATACCTACAACTAAATTTTAGATATATCATGTACTTTTAAGCATATTTTACACGCTGAAAGCTCAGAAATTTTTTTTACATTTTTAGCAGGATATCACTGTTGAAATGGACTCGATTGTTTGTTTCTTATAGCACTAAACATAAACACATATTTAATATAGCATTGGGTCAGTAGGCTTGGCAATGCTGCACATCTATCGAAAAAGCCATGCTGACTCTCAAGTGCTTCTTTTGTGTGCTTCAAGTAAATATCTGGTAATTGTGCAGTTATACGGTGCAGTTAACAAATTAACTACATTCTTGCTGACCCCAAATCATAAAGCATAGGGAAATTATTCAGGTATATAATCATGATAATAGTAACACTAATTGAGTTTAGAATAAAAAAGCAAAATGGAACCACATGTACATGCCATCATTACATGTATACCCAACTTGTAGCAAATCTATATACTGGTCTGGTTACATGTATAATATCCCATTTCTAAATGTAGGAGTTGGCCAGAATAACGGCAAATAAATGGCAGTGGCTGAGTACTGGTTATCAAACTGCCAATCAAACACAGGATTTACCAAAATGACAGCCTAATAGCATGAATTAAGCGCAGCAACATTACTGTGTATATCTGTACTAACTTGACATCAATACAGCATGCACCGTAAATTTTAGTTTTAAAAAGTCTCACTTTCAACCTATTGATCACCATTGTGCAATTTTACACCAAAATGTTTTTAAGTTGAAAGTGTTGGTCATCCATATAAAAAGATTGTCTAACAAGCTTGATGTCATAAAAAAATGTAGCGGTCGCTTTGTTAAAGGACCGTGGTGACTGCCAAAATGACACCTTTCCAATTAGGACAGAATTGTTTGGCAACAAGTACAATGAAAGCCTTTAATCCTATCTCTTACCAAAGGTCACTAACACATCTAATGTGGACAGAAAATTATGTGGCAGAAAGGCCGTCCCTATTAGAGAGGGACTACTGTACAAGAAAAAATTGAAATTCTGCTAATTTTCTTATGAAGAGAGTAACTCTTATATACACGACGTACTCTTATATACATGTGCAGTGACTCTTGTACATTTAAATATATATGAATATATTTATAAATGTTTTCATCATGTTCATTTGATCATAAAATCTCCAATGGGTTTAATTCTTACACAAGTGGGTACTGAGCTACGTGACACATACACTGATCATTGCTTCTAAATATGGCATGTTAATCCGCAGAGTGGCCTTCCAAATAGATGCTTCTGGTAAATATTTTATGATGCGATGTGTGGATATTCTTCTGGCATGCTACGTGGGGAATGGAGAGACATTAAGCGCCCGTTAAGTGCACCGGTGTGTGTTTGGCAGAAGCTAATGTACAGCATGTGTATACAGTCATATAAGGAAGTATATGCCAGGTGCAGTTACATACAACGTTATATATAATGTATAATATACTGGTAGTACATGTTATTAGCTCGTAATGGACAATCTACTTTCAGCTTTATGACTGCTATTTATGTATTCTTTGTCACAGCTATTTCATTATGCATACACATGCAAGTGTTGAGTATTTGATTAGCTTTAGCGGACATTTCTGAAGCCCAAGAGATAAACTATGACAAAAATTCTCCGAGTTATTCTATGCTAAATTGTCAATTGTTTCTTTGCTACATGTATATAAGAGTACACTCGTAAATGAGAGTGAAGAGAATTTGGATTGGCTGCAGAAAGTTTAAGCATATGGCTTAATATATTGAAATGATGCCGTGGCCTAACTAAACTGGTAGTACATAGATTATAAAACTTCCATGTTGAAATCAAGTACTAGTAGCCTAACAAGATATTGCCCTGCATCATCATAGGGCCACAATGACAATAAATTATTAGTGACCCTCACCGCTCACTCACCTGCTGTGTGAGGCCTCCAGTAATTTAATGGTTATACACATGTAGAAGGTTATGTGAAGTTCTTTGGTATTTCAGATTGGTTGATGGACAATTTAGATACGATCAAGATCAGAAGACATGTTCTTTAGTTTAAGGTGGGGTAAACAATTTGCTCGCAAACTGATAAAGATTCCTGAAAATAAAAGAAAATAATACAAAATAATAGAAAAAATAATAGAAAATAATACAACGGTAGTAGAATTATTATGCAGTCGGACCTGACTAAGCTTTTAGCATGTTTACATAAACTTTTTTTCAAGTATATCATGTGGATGTGCTGAGGATATTTGGCAAACACCTGATTAACGACAGCTGGTTTTCTGCTAGTAATCCATCTTTGAGATCTCACCATCCAATTTCCATGTTGGCGCCAGTAACATAGAGTAGTCCCTCTCTAATAAGGCCACCCTATTTGCCAAGAAACTGTGGCCACATTAGAGAGGTGACCTTTGGTGATAGGAAGAAGCAAATACATTGACAGTGGTAGCGGCAAAGATTTATGGCCATAGTAGAGAGGGTGGCTTTTGTTATAGATAGTCATATATACTTTATTTGTCATTTATATAGACATGGAAATGCACTTTTGCACATGAAAATGATGGTTGTCTAGAAAGCCTGGGGCTATCAAGCTGGACACCAAAAAAAAAATAAAAATGAAAGCTGTTGACTGCTATTGTGTACATAATTTATTGGATGGAAATTTTTGAAGTAAACAGTTGTAATTAAATTTCTACTCTTTTAAATCCCTTTTTTGTCTTGAAGTGACTAATACCTTTTGGTAACTTGTTAAAAGCTTTAGTATGAACTGGTTTGATGAAAACTAAGCACAATAGTTTTAACATGAGTCTCTTTTTGTTTAAGCTGACTTTCAGTTACTAAAACATTTGAATTATCAGCAAATAGTATCAGCTTTCGTTCGCTATCTTCTATTAATTTCCCATGTTATATATGTAAATTAAAAATAAAATTGGTCCAAGAACAGAACCTTGAGGTACACCTGTTGTAATACTATGGGTAGTAAAATCTAAAATACAGTTATGTGTGTTGAGAATGACCACTACAAGAGGGATTACTCTATGTTGCCCTTCTCCCCAGTCCCCCCCCCCCAACTTTATTTTTTCGCTTTACTTTTTTACCTCATATAATCCTATTCAACATTTTGTGTGTAATTATTAAAAACAAAGCATTGCAGGATTGAAGATTTTGTTTCCTGGATTCGTAAACATCAGCCGAGGTCCGACCTGCAAGCCAGATTATCTCCCGTGGAATCACTGGGACCATGGTCTTCATCCTTCAGCCCAAAACCCTTGGACTCAGTTCCCTAACCGTGCAATAAAACATAAATAATTCCCTTTCATTGAACCTGGCAAATATTTTAGTTTCATTCCCCCCTTGAGGAGTTCCCAGCATCTGGACTCAGCGCAGAACGGGGGGAAGATTTGAAGAGGCGTGGTTGGCAGTAGGGTGTGCCTCATGAGGCGCACAGACAGCTAGATCGTGACTGCCAATATGCAGTGGTGGAATGGAAGGAGCACCAGGACAGAGCAAAAAGGAAGTTCACATGGCCAAGGGGGTAGGGTATTTGTTTGACTGTTCTGGTAGAAGCTAAGGTCAAGGACAAATTTCCCTTTGTGATAGTAATGCTAGCACGTCAAATGGACGCAATGGAATAGTTATTAATAGAAAATGACCAAACATGTTACATGTATGGTATTCAGGTGCTTGTATGTATGCACAGAATGAGGAGAGCGGTTGATGGGTTGATTAGTCCATGGACTGGTTTCTGGCTAAGTCTTTCTGACTACAAACAAGCTAAGGTTTCCTAACCACCTTGGCACCCCAGGGTGTTATGTATTACTTTGTATATGTGTCCGTCTGTGTGTCCACAAAATATCTCAAAAATATTGAGCTGATCAACTTTTTTTTTGTGGAGGCCTTCCCCCGACCAAGGGAGAAAACTATTCGATTTTGAAAAAAATCACCTGGGGTAGTCCCAACTTCACTGGAGTATATTTGACCTTGAGTAACTTTGGAAAGTCAAATTTCACGCCACTGTTATTTCAAAGCCTTATCTTGGAAGGGAACCTTGTTTGGCTGTATATTACTATTAAACATTAATAAGAAAGGATATATGGCGAGTTCAGTGGTACTGACATATTGGTGTTAAGTGACCTTGAAAGGTCAAAGTGAAGGTCACAGATTCAAAGCCTTATATCTCGTAAAGGAGCCTAGTTAGGTCCTATGTTACTGTTAAACACTAATAGGAAACCATATATGGGGAGTCAAATGGCACCATCACATTTCACCTTGAGTGACCTTGAAAGGTTATACAGGCTCAGTCAGATTTCAGTCATATCTTGTAACTGAGCACAGTTAAACCATATGTAATTATTAAACATTAATAGAAAATCATATATGGGGAGTCGTATGGCACTATCTGAGTTGACCTTGAGGGACCTTGAAAGTCAGAGTCAAGGTCATTCAGGTTTCAAAGTCTTATACATCACAAAGGATCTGAATGAGGCCATATGTTGGTATTAAACACCTAAATGATAAGCCAGTTATATGGGGAGTTTAGCTGATTATCAGATTTGACCTTGACAGACTTTGAAGTTTGACAGGTCAAAGTCAAGGTCACTTATATTTTGAGTAGTAGGTGATTTGTCTGTTATGCATGTACCAGTATTTGTTGGTGATATATTAGTTTGGATGTCACTGAAGACAATTTATGGGCGGGTGTTTTTTTTCCGCTGCTGAGCTGTCTTTCTAACTTTGGCTTTAATTCATGCTTAAGGTCGCTAGTGGACTAAGATTTTTCATATGTGCGTACCTGCTGGAAGTACAGGTGTACTAATTTTAAGTGCATACCGGTGTACACCTAATTGACACTAGTCTGAAACTCACGTTTTGTGGAATTTTATGAAAAATGTGATGCAAATGTATTAGCAGATATTAGTAAGAATTTTTGTGATGTCTATCTGAAATGACAATACTGTAGGTGTCTGACATGCACATGATGCAGGTACATGTATAATAATTTCTACATAAAGAGGCTGCGGTCTTCCTCTTAATTATGTCATCTGAGCAATACTGATATGTGATCTTACACCGATCCCGCTGCTGACTGATACAAATATATGATTGCCTGTAGCTATCTATAGCTGTCTTCCATAAATGTACAGGTTGCTGACATTGTACCCCTAAATGGGTTACGTTATGTCAGGTAAAATTATACCGTCAGACTGCTATCATTCTTATAACACATCCATCACTGTTTGGCAGCGACTCTCTCTGTCTCTGGCAATCCTGGCTAGGAGTGGTGTGAATGAGGGTCCAGTCGCACTCAGCCAGTCCAAGCCTTCCAGCTTCACAAGCCCGCCACTGGCTTCTTCAGTAGTCAAAGCTAAATATGGTAGCGAGTCCCATGTCGCTCTGTCGGCTTTCCCCAATGAAGCCCAGTGGTCCCGTATCTGGTGCCAGTGCTTCTGATCACCACTTCCGGCCATATAATCCCCTGTGTTTGTGCAAAGTGTCGATCACTCTTGGCCGTTGGATAAGGTAAGTGTACCTGGCATGGCTGAATTTCAATATTCCGATTGAGCACAGGGACTCGGGCAGTATGCAAATAGTCTTCCCCGAAATGTGTGCCATTCGAATGCCTTGAAGACACGTGGAAGAAGCGAGCATGAAAAGGAGGTGCAGTGTCTATGTATGCTTCGGGAACTCTGTGTCGACAATCAATATGCGCTAATTACATGTCGTGTCGTGATTGAAAAAGGTTAGAATGCTTGTTGTCATGGATACGTGGCAGCATGTTTTGGGTACGGGACCTTTTATGGAGAAAGGAAGCAATTGGGGTTGAGGGGTGTGAGACAAAATGTAGAGAATTACAAAAAGGGAAACAATTTCCCAACAGTGAAATGGAGTTGCCTTAAATTGGACTCGGCTAACAGTACATTGAAATACTAGTAACTTATACAGTGACATCTGTCTATAGAAACCACTGCCATGAGAAACCACCTGTCTTGAAAGACCATGTAATTTTCTGGCAGAAGGTTCCACATTTTACAATGCAAGTGAACCTGTCACCAAAGACCACCTGTCTTGACAGACCATATTTTATGGTCAATGTATGGTCAAGGTCTTTCAAGACAGGTTCTACTGTATATACATGCATAGATGTTTTTGGCCTCGGTTACACCACAGTCTCAGTGAGATATTCACATTGCTGTGAATAAAACCTTTGTTTTAGTATTGGTACAGCATTAAGCACTTTTCTCTCTATGCCGTCTCTTACATTGTGGCTGCAGTTTATTGTGTCTGCCATCTCGCTACTCATAGAATTAATCTATTGATCTAGCAGATGGAGTTATAATATATGATCAATACACAAACACCTAAATGCTTCCCGAGTCAGCCTCATGTTGCATTGTTACATCTATTGATCTTTGCACTTTTTTCCTGGAGACCGCTGTAGTAGTGACTAAGTCAGGACATGCAGTATTGTAAACTGTACCAAATGTGGTAGTAACCGGTAGCACATACATGTTTGCCGGAAACTGAATAGGGAGTATTTTATACCCCTTGGCGGGAAAACTTTCCGAAGATACCCGAAAGGAGGGTAAAGGCGCGAAAACAGAGGCATCTCACGATTGGCGGAGCTTTTATTTGTC
>JAAUYG010082411.1_pt1 | contig 11538 bp, 5 predicted proteins | sample 7278091 | NCBI WGS metagenome assembly JAAUYG01 (sample SAMN14350201, study PRJNA611818) | marine sediment metagenome | isolation source: surface marine sediment (0.6m) | place: French Polynesia: Moorea | collected 2018-08 | reverse complement strand
TATTAACACTCTGAAGTTAAGGACCAAAACTTTCAGGTGTAACAAAAATATGTGGAGACTGATGACCTGCCTTGACGGAGGTCTGCGCTCTCGGAGTGCCCTCTAGTTATTCATGTTTCTAGTCAACTTAATCTATCTCGACAAAAAAGGTACCATGATGCAACGAAAATAATTAGCTCAAAAACAGGTAAATTAAACGTATTATCTCACTGATTAAGTTTTTAAAATTTAACTGGAATGTCATTTTAACCAAAAATAGATACATGTATCACTAAGATCTGTTTTTAAAACTGTAAATTCATTAATGTTCGCGGGGATTAACGTTTGCGTTTTTGAGACAAAACCATGTTTGCAGGGATTAATATTTGCAGCTAGCTCGATCAGGTCTTGTTAATTATCTAGGTGCATGAATTATGTTTGCGGGTATTTATTTTTGAGATTTAAAGAAGGTCGTGAATTTCGCCAAATAAATCCCTCGCAAACATTATGAAGTTACAGTATATCATGGTAAATCTTATTTTTAGCTGAACCGCAATTGAACCTTTATTATAGTGAAAGTTCACCTGTCATACAAGAATATCCTAAATAGAGCATCCAGTATGTAACTCACAGTTTTAGATCAAACTTCAAAATTTTGTGTACAAAATTCTCCCACCTTGATCGGCGCCACATATCTGGAGCCTTGAATTGTTCCTATGGTAACCTGGCTCTCCTCGAGTTGAGCGAGAATCTCGTCTGCCCCGGCAATAACATACATGGTGCTGCCCCCGTGTGGCACCAGACGGAAGTCTGTGTGTTGCCAGAGATGTATGATCTTTTGTAGCATACGTTCCAGGGTTGCTTCGTTGCTGGCAGTGGTCGAGACATCCTGGATCTTGTCCTTGTACTTGATAATCTGGATTTTCCAGAAAGAAAAACAAAAATTCATTGGAGCTTTATTATACTTTTCACGTGATGGTGAAAATAGTAAAGTATTATCCCATGTGCCACTGGTACTTAAATTTTATTAAAGTTTGCCATACTTATTTCTTGTCAAGTGTTCCATAAATGCACTGCAAGTGTATTTTATAGATCTTCTTATTCTGCAGCATCTGTGATGAATTGACCCTCATAGCTGCATGACTTATTTTGACCTTTAAAGGTCAATAAAGGTCAAAGACAAAGTCACATTCTAGAACCTCCTAAGGTAATCCCTTGTCAGTGCTGGGAGTAAGATGGCACCCAGAGGACACTTATATATAAACCGGTCTTAGTTGTGAGATGGTCTTTTTTCTGAGGCTATACTGACACTGGAATTGATCAATTCACACAAAGGTATTCTCACTGTGAGATGTCAAACCGTAATTCTAACTCGTTGTCCGTTGACTGGAGCCAACGGCACAAGACACCGATTTATGTGATGAATATGCATCGTTTGGTCTGGTTGGAAAATGATCTTTTTTCTGAGGTGACTCTAAACTGAGGTTACATCCACGTACCTTCATTTCCAGCAGATCCCCAAGAGTGAAATGTTTCTCGGAGGTGATACTGCGCCCCACGATTCTCTCTATCTGTGTCCAGTGACGAGCCCTCAAGGATGGATTACGTAAGCTGGTGATGCATGGCATAACATGTTTGAAATCTAGGACCTTCTCCTTCAGCTTGGGTATGACTTCATTGTGGGGTAAACCTGGACAGCAAAAAAAAGACGAAAATGAGAATAGATTTTAGCAGATTCCGGATTCATACTAGATAAATTACGATTCTACACAGTCAGTCCAAAAACTGGGCACATTTTTTCCCCCAAATTTTCAGTATCTTATTGCCATCAGCAGGGGAATTTGTGTCAGCTGATAATGTGTGAAAATGGATAATCCTACAAAGAGAGGACAATATATACAAAGGACGAAGATTAAAGGAGCCATCCAAATACACAAGTAGCAGTTCAGAATGACAAGTTACATCCAAGAGACACTGATGTTGGGAGAGGCATGATTTTCTTTCAAAATGGAGATCAACATAACATGTACTAACAGTCAGAGCATGTGAGACATTTTGTTGAAAAAAGCATCCATTAATTTGCAAAGAGTCAGCGGCAGTGTACACAACATAGGTAAGATATGTTGAGGTGGGCTGGGGTCCTAAATCTGTAACATTTTTTGTCAAAAGCAAAGCTGCATATTATATTATGTAAAATAATTGCCTCAAGGTATGCTTTGTTTGTTACGTATATCTTAATGCCACATAAAGCAGCTTAAATGCACTCACACTTTTTGAAAGTCTCATGAACCCTAAATTCTTTACTACTTTATGCTGCACAATAAAGCATGTGATGTATTTGAAAATGAACCCCTTTACATGTACTCGAGAGATAATACGAATAAAATATTATTATTAATAAAATCTGTTTACCTTTCTCCAGCATGTAAACAGTCTGCGCAAAGCGACTGACAGTCTTCAGCAAGCTCTCCACGTTGAGCTGGTCAAAGAGGCTTGTCATCCAATCAGAAGAGAGCTTTTCCCACTCCTCCTGGGACTCCCACAGTAGACGTCGCAGGGTGAGATCTCTCTCGATCTCCGACAGGTCTGACTGCAGCTGGACTGCGGAGCTGTCGTCACGACGATCCAGGATCAAAAACTCACTGAAATAAAATTAAACCAGTAATATTAAATTAAAATATTTACTTCTAGTTATTGGTATGTGGCATTTTTTCAAATCACCAACCTTCTCATATCTCTTTCTTGAAATTACTTTCCAGTGCCAACAGTACTTATACATGTAACATGTATAATACTACACCATTAGTGCTTGAGTCCATGCAAAGCTAGATTAATGGTGTTTCATACTCTCTCCTCCACTGGAGCAGTAGTAACATTTTTGAAATCATCTGGTGTACATTTTTAGAGTACTTCACCACATAGTCACTTCTGAATTATGACTATGTTTGAAGAAAAACAAAATAAAATAATGATATTTGGCAATTTGTCCTCTATTACGATAGTTATATGTTACCAATAACACATATGAAAGGTAATTAAACATCAATATATCACAATAAAAATATAAATATCACTGCATTCGCTCTGACATTCTTTGTAAATAACAGTTGGAAACAAATTTTTAATATAATAAAATTACTTTTTTAAAAAAAATTCACTTACTCAGTAATTCGCTTGCTTTGCTGACTCATCGAGCTTCCAAATCGCTCCTGATAGTTGGCATAGTTACGAGCTTTGGTGGTCAGCTCGGTGACTTCCTCCGTGAGACCTCGAATCTTCTCAAGGGCTGTGGTTGCCATGGTATCGTTGGACAACAGTATGGGGTCGCGCACCTGACTCTTCATGTCCGTTATACGATGCTCGATCTTTTTGAGTAGCGCGTCCAGGTCAGAGGAGAACTTACGAATATTGTCGTCCTTCTTGGCTTCAGCGTACAAAATGATTGTCTGTATATAAATAAGAAAAGTGAAAAGAGCTATGGAATTGTGCCTGCAAATGTGTCAGAAGTGTTATGTAAAATTTCTACACTAAGTTGCATAATGAAAAATCCACCAAGTACATGTATCCCTATTTTAGATAAGTAAGGTTAACCCTGGGGTGATTTTATTTCAGGGGCGGTCTTAAAGCAAAATTGCGCTGCATATAGCAATGGCATATAGCTATTATTAAGGGTTATTGCATGAATTCAACAATTTATATTTTATGGACTAACAGCTGCATATTCCGACGAGCTTGTAACACTAGTATTATATTGCACAGTACCTACTGCTTAATGTTAAGCATAAGTTAGACAATATTAAATCGAATTTTAGACAAGAAAAGATCATTTTGACACAGCATTCCTCTGAATGTCTTTACCTTTTTATGTCTTTAGGGCACCTACCAATGGTCTATGACATTCGAAAATTGTAAATGATGACATTCGTAACATTTTTATACTGATGAAAATTAACAAAAGAATTACATACACAGACCAGCTGTGCCCTGACTACTGACTGAAAGCTGTGTCAGGGTCAGTGTACCATAAACAAAAGGCAATCGTGCAATTCATGGATTCACTGCACGATCATTCCAAAGGTAAAGAATCGGGTACATAATAACCTTTATTCTTGCAGACTAACCTTGAGATGCTGAAAGCTCGGTGACAGAGTCTGGTAAAGAGCATGTTCCTCCGGCTGTATCTGGACGTCGTAGTCCCGGGCGATGGTGTACAGCTTGTTGACAGTGTTATACTGTTTCTCCAGAACCGGCATCTCCGATACCATCTTACCCAGGAAAGACAGGTGATCCACGAACTCCTCCACCGACTCTGGATAGCGGTCCAATCTCTGACAGGCATCCTATCGCGGTGGGGGCAAATCTTGTGTAATTAATTTTTAGGTTTATTATTAAATTCCATCTTTGACAATTATTAACATTCCTGAAGTTTTGCAATGCCACATGGGTAGCCAGCGTTTTAAGACCTACTTTAAGACATTCCACTATTTTAAGAACTCAAAAGCTATTAAATCAATCTCCATGGATAGATTGCCATCAAACTCCAATGCCATACCATATGTTTGACAATACTTTGCTTAGGTTAAGTTTTGTACACTACTTTAATGGGTAACTACCAATTTATGACTTATAGTGGTACCTATATTTTAAAACCACCCATGGTACCATGGAAATTGTGGTCTTATACTACAGGTGGTCTTAGAATGAAGATTCAATAGCACACAAAATTACACTTTGAGGGCAAAATAGGTGGTCTTATATAATCAAGGTCGTCTTAAAATAAACAATTATAAAATAGATAGACCACTGTAGTTTAAGACTTCCCTCCATTTTAAGACCTAAGGTTACATGAATCACAATACAATGTCCAGTGGTCATTTATTTTAAGACCACACCAGTTCTACAACAATAATATAGTACTGAACAGCCAAACCAAAAACAGGACTTTCTGGAAAGCTATACTATGAACCAAGTGAAACTGATCAGTGTGCAAGCATGTACCAAGTAAAATTAACTGATTGTTAACATAATTTATTCATTCTTGATAAATAAATTTTACCTTTAACTTTGGTGTAAATTGCTTAAATTTTATTCTTTCGCTCTCCTTTCATAATATTCTCAAAGTGTCGATTAAGCTGAACAGAATGTTACATAATGTTATCTCAGTACAAAATTTTTCATTTATATATTTTAATAAGTTATATTCCCTTTACTTTTGCTAAGGTTTAGTATGCAATATATAACGTTGTAAACATTCTTTTGTATCCTTGTACAATATTATCAAAAGTTCATCTCCAACCTTGATGATGGTAAGTAAGTCTTCGTTCTTGCGCAGTGCCATCTCGGGTAGTCTGCTGTTGACGGCCGTGATGACACCCTGGGGATATGGCAGACACGACTGGCAGAAACCTTCACTGGCGATGTGCAGCAGACCGTGACGTCTCTCACGCTTCATGTGTTTCATCTCCTGGATCTGAACCATTCACAGAAATCTTGTTAAAGTATGTAAAAGTGTAATGACAACGGAAAGTTTTAAATATAATACAGTGAAACTTCGATCAGTTTGGGGTCACCCCAGAATCAAGATCACTTTAGAATTTCCCATCAATACGAAAAAAAACCTGGATTTTCCAAGCTTCAATACTCTGCGAAATAAGACCACATCACCACCTATAAGTAATCTTAAATAAGTTGGAGGTTCAGAAAGATCGCTCAATATTTTATTTTTAACAGTTTTTAATGTTGGATTGATTGATTGATTTGATGAATTAAATTAATTAATAATTAATTTATTAATGCATTAATTATTACTTAATTCATTAGTAATTTATTAATTAAATGCCCCTAAGACAGGAGAAAAAACAGAGCCATAATATATATTCATATATGTATTATACATGGCTTAGACCAGTATGCCACTGATAGCCATGACCACCTTTGTGCCAGATGTGCAATGGGACAATAAAAATCTACCGGATTCATTAATTGATTAATTGAAAGGCAATATTTTCAAGATTCAGGCCCCAAATTAAGATTTTTCAGGAAGCCACCATGACAGTATATGTATTACCTGCTCTGTGTGGATCATGAGAACTTGCTGGAATTCCTCCGTGGACCAGGATTCGGTGGTCACGGTCTGCTTCACCTCAAGCTTCCGTGTTCGGTCAACCATGTCACAGTACTGATTGAACTCCTGGGAATAGTGGAACCAAAATCAAGTTATATAAGGGTCTCCAAATGTCAACAGATAATTCAACAATAATGTACACAAAAACATCTGAGTCTTTATTGACGTTATTTAAAAAGTAACAAATTTGTATCTTGTGTATTTATCAGTAGGACGATGATAATCTAGTCATTCTGGGGCTGGTCTATCTGTGTGGGTGAGGGAATGACTGATCTGGCTAATTCATCGTCAGAAGATTCTAGAACAGTATGGACAGAGAATAGTGGCTGCTGTCAAGGATTCTGCTTTTCTTATCTTGCCTACATTGCTCAGTTTCAGCAAGCCGTTGGCTTCATGGGACTCTGCACCACTGAGAACAGATGCCCACTACTTAGGTATATCTTTGACTGCTTGCTCCCATAAGAACAGAAACATAGGAGTTTTTTTTTTTAACCCCTCAGCGGGATACTTTTCTGATGATACCCCAAAGAAGCCAAAAGGCACGAAAACGGTGACACCTACTTCATGATTGGCTGAGCTTTCATATGACGCATTGTGATTGGCTAAAGGGTAGTCATATGACCAACTGAAGAGCAGTATTGGCTTCTGAATGGAACCAGTTATTCAAAGTCACAAATTTGTGGCACCTAACACTCCCTATTTCATGGGGACCCAATGGGCTAGCAAACAAACTATAGGGTCTGCCCAGAGTATCCGAGTCTGCAGTCAAGATGGTACTGAGGCTGGGAAATATGTTTTGTCACCTTACCAACATGTCAGAGAGAAGTTCTATCTCGTTGTCTTGATATCGGACACATCCGAAGGCTATCAGTCCATCTTTTTTAAGTCGATATTTTATTCTCCTGCGCAGGACATTTTATTCTCCTGGGCAAATCTATCCATTTAGTGTCTCTTTGTCCAGTCACAAAGATGGAGCAACAGCTAAAAAACCAGACTGTGTTGGGATCCTACAACTGTCCCACTAACCTAGAAATGGCCAGGCTAACTGACCTATCATCATGCAACTGCACAAGGTGCTGTTACTGGTGCAAAGGACCGTCCCTAGTGGTGCCACCAGCCGCAGGGTTTCCTAGGTAACTGACAGGTGGTCTTAAATTAGAGGGACTCCTGTATAAACAACCTAGTCTCGCTTATCATGTTGTAACATACCTTTGAGTAGTCCTCCGCTCTTTCCAGAGTAGTTTCTATGATATCCTGAATTCCCTTCACTGTTTTCTGGTAGTCCGGATCCTCCCCAAACAGCTGGCCAGTGTCCGGCCAGTCCGGAATGCTCTCCCCCTCATCACCATGGTTACCCGCAGAATCCCAGTTCAGTCGCAGGTCATGTTTTGGGGGCGAGTAGAACGTCGAGAGTTTGGGCTCACGCAACATGGAGCAAATCTTACCTGCAAAATAATTTATAGATTATGCAACCAATAAATATCAAACAGATAGGAAAAGCAGGTGTCACTACAAAAGAAATGAGTAGTCTCTGCTATTTTAAGACCTCTCCATTTTAAGACTTTCCCCAATTTTAAGACAAATCCATCTGTGGCACCATTTTGATTAACCTAGACACATCCTGCATAACCAGCACATTGTAGAGGGAACCAAGTCTTAAGACCATGCCCAATAATTTAGACCACTATAGGACCAATTACTGGTCAACAAAAAGTTATAAATTAGTGTGTTTTTGTTTCAGAAGGAAAAGATGACCCAAGATTAAACCTGTTTGGCCTTGATCGTGTAAGATCTTCATTCTGAGATTCAATTGTACAGTGCAACCTATTTTGGAAGACCACCCCACCGAAATTTGTCACCTTTTGCCAGGAATATGTGGTTTCTCAAGACAGGTGGTTATCACATGTCAGTGAAATTTCAAGAAAGGTTACACTGTATATATAAAGACAGACAATTCTCATTACAGTAGTCCCTCTATCAGTGGCCACTATCAACAAAGGCCACCCTCTCTAATAAGGCCACAAATATATTCTGCTACCACTATTAATATATTTAGATCTCCCCTTCACCAATGGCTGCCTCTAATATGGTCATTTTTTTGGCAAATACAGTAGAGTGGCTTTATTTGAGAGGGACTACTGTGTATCTAGTTCCTGAGATTATCATAGATGATTTCAGGGTCAGACGTTCTTACCCACAGTGTTCTCAAAGCCAGTGATGACAGCCCGGAAACTGTCCACTATCTCTGGTTTGCTGGGTGACAGTTGAACACTGGCACGACTTGTGTCTTCTGGTGTTCGGGACCAGCTGAAAATAACAACCGTTCGCTAACCCTGAAGAAATCACTGTACTAAATTCTGATAACCAGAAGAAATCACTGTTACAGTACTAAATTCTGATAACCAGTTTTTGCATCTTATATCCCATGAAAATAAAATTTGTAATTGAGTACAAAAAAATTTGGCCAGGAAAAATTGTCTTCTCCTATAAGCTGCAATAATGTATTTTTAGACCTTAATATGTAAATATATGACAGTGTAATAAGGGATCATATCAAATTTAGGCGACAATTTAATTAGAAGTTTTTAATACATTAATTCAGCTAAAATTCAGAGAGTGTATATATAATACAGCTTCAGTAAGTATATTCAATGTATTCACCTAGTTGCATTAGGATAAGCAAAATGACTGGAGTCATTCAAATCATCCACTGACTCTTCTATTTCGGAGTCTGATTCCTCATCTGTAATATAAATATCAAAATATGCTATGTGTAATAGCAAGCAATAAGTACCACTCTCAAAAATCCATAACTACTTTCACCCATATATTATTTGATAATGCCAACATTTATTTATTTATTTATTTATTTATTTATTTATAAAGCACAGCAGTACATAACCTTTCCATGTGCAATACAAAGATAAAACAAAAAAAAATGAAATAAATATATATATATATATCAACATATTAAAATTTAGCTACAAACTTCGCTCCCAGAGTCTAAATAAACAGCAATTTCGGAGCTTCAAAAATATCTCCAATATATGCATTATCTCTATATATATGTATTTTAAATTTCTAAAACAGGTGGGCAAAAGTTTATTATGTTTCAACAAGAAAAGAATATTAATTTTAGGCTGCAATATTTCACACAGTTTTCTCATGTACAAATGTACATGTTGTACAGTGGTCCCTGTAATTTAAGAGCCTTCCATTTTAAGATTTCTCTTTTATTTTAAGACAGTCCATCATTGACACCTTATGTCCCCAAATCCCTATATTTTAGGACTACCTTCAGTTTAAGACCACATTGTTTTGCTGAAGAGGTGGTCTTAACATGCAAGTGTCAAGTGAAGCCAGCCCTGTATACATCTTACCACAGACTTTATCTTTAGAGAACCTGACTCCTTTGATCACATCAGGCAATAGGCTGCTTCTCCGCCTGCTTGAGCGCCGTATTCCTTTGTATCTGGTCAGGGCTGCCGCAGCCTCTTTCTCAGATTCCCGACTGCTGAATATGCTGTTTGTCCTCGGCCGTTCATATCTCAGGGAAGATCTACGTCTGGTTCTCGAAACATTACCATGAGATATCTCAGGCACGCTCAGGACAAGTTGCACCGATAGGATGGCCTGCGGAAGTTCGATAACTTCCTCCTGTCTCTTGATGTCTTGTATCACCTGGAATTTAGCGAAAGACAAGAGGCCCAGGGACCTTAACATTCAGGTGATATCACATAGCACTGGGGAAAACAACAAGCGAAGAAGAAGTAATATTTTGGTCTGGTAAGCAGATGTTGACTAATGCTTGCAAATTCTGTTTTCCATCTTTACAAATAGCATTTGCATGTGCACCAAATGACCTTGCAATGCCTAAGGTTACAAGTACCCCCAAAGGACTAGATGCATATAGTCCCAAAGCTCTCTTCAGTTTCATTCAATTATGATTCTCTTTTGAGGTCAGACAAATTGTAAATTATTACTACAAATGAACATTTTAAAAAAAAGGTCTACTGTGGAAATATGTTCTGGTCATTATATGTAAATGAATAAATGTGAACCATTACTCTAAATGATGTATAAACTATAGTTCACTTGTGCTCAGCACATAGTTTTGGAGTAATTTTTTTATCCACAAACTGACCAAGAATCAAAACCAAAGTTATGCTCTTACCACACTGACTACCACTGTCCTTTCCATGTCTAACATAAGTTTTCAAACTAATTCAGCTTTTTCAAGAGACCATTATTTTTTTTATCATTCATCATAAGAAATAAAGTCTACATCAGAAATTAGATGACCTTAATTCTTACAGTTTCATGAATGGTCATGGGGATCGACTCAATTTCTAAGCACACAGGCAGTGGTTTACGACCATCCGTGGTTTGAAGCCGAAACGGTCTGAACTCTGAGGTGGTATACTGAAGCATTATAGCACAAATGTGTAACTTCTGCTCATCCAGTCAACAGGTGGTGTTGATTCTGGGGTGCTCTTTTTTCTGCGAGAATTCGTAAGGTGGAGTTCCATCGTACATTGCTCTAGATGCATATTTACCTCTTGAGCTTCCGGCGCCTTCTCGATGACCTCGACTTGATCGAAGTCAAATTGAGGCACAACATACGTCTCCTCCTGAGGGGTCGCTCTGTCAATCGTATCCGAGCTGTAACCTGCCGTGATTGGCTTCTGATAGCGTTCTGCTCGTTGGAAATTCCTAAAGTGTCACCCCAAAAACAAAATAAAGAACAAATACATGTAAACAAACTGATACTGATATTGTACTGCACCATAGTCCCCCTCTAATAAGGAGCCTCCTTCTGCCAAGAAAATCTGTTCTTATTACAGAGGGGGCCTTTGGTGAGAGGGAGCACCATATACATACATGGCTGCTGCCATTCACACTTTCACAGTACAGTAGTCCCTCTCTGATAAGGCCACCCTATTTGACAAGAAATTGGGGCCACATTAGAGAGGTAGGTAGCCTTTGGTAAGAGGGAGAAGTAAATGTATTCATAGTGGCAGTGCCCCTTGTGGCCACATTAGAGAGGGTGGCCTCTGTTAAGAGTAGCGACTAAGAGAGGGACCACTGTACTTGATGGTCAAAATTTGTGTCCTTTATAGAGGGGTGACCTTTCTATACAGTGTCCTTTTAGAGGGGGACCACTGTATATGTGTCGTGTTTCGAAAAAAGGAATATTTTCTATAATGGCACGGGGATAAACGGCCTAGAAAAAGAAAGTACACTTCCTTCCTACGCTGTGAGCCAATGCTGTGCTTTAAATCTGAAATTATGCTGCATATCACTCTTAACTTCGAGAATACCGAATGTCGTTTAGATTCTGAGATTATTATATACCTGAATTAATTCACCTATACTTTACCATTATGTATATATGTATGTATGTATGCATATTTAGAGTGCAATTTATACAATTG
>JAAUYG010279041.1_pt1 | contig 11540 bp, 11 predicted proteins | sample 7278091 | NCBI WGS metagenome assembly JAAUYG01 (sample SAMN14350201, study PRJNA611818) | marine sediment metagenome | isolation source: surface marine sediment (0.6m) | place: French Polynesia: Moorea | collected 2018-08 | reverse complement strand
CGTCTCCGCAACAAAATGCTTAATTAGCAGATGGCCACTGATTTCAATTTCAACTACGCAAAGTTAAGATGATCCATCTGGGATGAAATGCTTAGTCATCAGATCTTTCCCTTTGCTGCCTCAATAAATCAAATTGAGTGGTGTTTAATTTTCTTTCAGCAGCTTTGTTTCCTTTCCCTGATGGTTATCTCAATTATGAGTCAGCCTCCGCCACAGCAAATCAGAACCTGTTACATCACAATGGGACTTTGTTCCGACTCCTAATCTGGCCATTCATACCTCGTGATAATGAGAAACGCAATGCAAGCGGTGTGTTTACTTTGCGCGGCTTATTATGATAGGACGGAATTAATTTGTAACCCTGAGGCTTGATATCGTATCCAACTAATTTTGCGTTCCTCGAAAATTGCATTGCAACGACTCATGAAGCCAAAGCATCAAGATAAACTTTGAATTTAGTGACCAGAGCAATGTCGCTTCTCGAACAGACCCCATTTGCTTTTCAAAGAGTACTCACCAAGGAACTGGAATGCATCTTGGAAGAAAGGCAGCAACTTGTCGCTGTAGTTGTCGTTCACTGGAATGCGCAGGAAGTGACCGTCCGGGATGAAGGACGGCTTCGGGCACGACGTGCTCACGTTCAGTATGTAGTTGATTCCGTTCACCTGCAAGCAACAACAGAATGCATGGTCAAAACTCAAGTGGAAACACAGGACGAACAAGCTGAAGAAGTCGGAGCGCGACAAACAAACCCCAGTGCTCGTTTGTCCTTTGTTGATTTTGTTTGTTTTCGGTTGGTTTGCCTCACTTTTTTTGAAGCACATGGAACAACGCTGGGAACAAGAGAACTGGAACTTGCACTTATTTTACGAGGAGTTAATTGGAATCCATAAATGCTGGTGACAGAATTGGGTTGAAGCTGGTCATCTCCAGCATAGAACAAATTGCGGATTGAGACCTTTGCAAGTTGAATCACATCACTACACATCCCACGGTGGTGCTCCATCATTTTGACGACCATTGCGCTTGTTACCCGCGCTCATTGCATCGCGCAAGAGTAACTCCCTTGTAAACTTTCACCACAATGAATATGAAAGAAATAAATGACAATGGGAAATGTGCAACAATACACCAGCCTCCATCGCACAAAAGCATCAAGTGGGTGCAGTGAGATTTATTTCCCGTCCGAAAGGGCCATTTTATATTCTCACATTGCAGTGGACCCTTTTATGCAACGTACCACAATGATAACTATAAATTTGCATATTTTATGCTCCATTGATCTGGTAAGACATTGATCAAAGACTCCGCTGCTCAATGCGAATTGTGAAATCGAGGGATCATCAATGATTCATCCAGACTGATCGTTAAAAGGGGCTGTTAATAACACATAAACAGAGCGTAATGGCAACTATGAAACAAGGGGTCTCTGCAAGCGTGCACGATCCTTCATGACAAAGTCCTGCGCCTGTACGTTTGCTTGCACGACAAAGATTAGATAAGCACCACCGACCCCCAGGAATGAATCACCCCACCAGAAAACAAAGCAACAGATCACGTCATGCCCGATATCGGGTGTGCCCACATCCTCAGCTTCAATGCATTTTAATTGTAACCAACTCTGAGATTAGCCCCGTCACAATTTTCGTCTGCAAAAAGTTGTGGAAATTGTGACTTTGTTGTCTTTTTTCTGGCCAAAAATGTCAGATTTGCATCAAAGCATGAGACTTTGTCATCTGTGTTTTCCTCAGTCAATCACACAAGACATTTTGTTTTGGACACAAGACGCCCACAGAAGTTCTGAACGTTTCGTTTTATCCCATGTTCTTACCGTTTTGAAATCTTTTGCGTTGTTCACCAAGGGTGCACTTGCACTCTTTTCTTTGAAGACAGATTATTTTTTTGCAGTTATGCAAACATCCCGGCTTTGTTCCTGCCTCGTAATGAGCAGACTGACAAGGAATACTTTCCCTGACCTCTGCCGTGTTTGGCAACCAAGTTGCGTAAACAGTGCCATAGGTGTGCAGAATTGGTTTGAGAGATCAGAAGATGATGACAATAACACTGCAAGTTGAAAGCAAACAACCAGGGGTGCACGTTTGCTGCTGTCCCTTTGCTAGGACAGATGTTTTGAATGGCTTGTCATTTCAGAACTTCATGTCATTGCTCTCCATTTCATGCGGCAGATTTTTATGATACTTTTTGGTCGGTATGACTCATCATGCACTTGATTGCGGAAATTATGAATTCCTGTTTTGAGCACTTCAGGGAATGTTTCGCGTTATTACGCTGCTGCACAGTAATAGCCCTTCAGAAACTTACCCATTATCCTGACCCCAAAAAGATTCAGCCTTTGCGCAGACGCAGCGAATCCTGTCATATCGCTTTGCTTTGCAGGTGGACGGAAACGAGCAAAAAAGTGGTTTGCAAAGCTATTCTCTCACTTGAAGTTTTTTTGTGCCTTTATTTTCTTTGAGCCTCGGCCTCAATTGTTTTGCCCCTTTAAACCCTTCGTGTGATTATCAAATGAATTATCAGGTCAATTCCCGTGACAGACTTGCGTTTTTGTAGCAAAATTATGAACGCCTATTTGCACATGAAAGGAACGACCTTCCACCTCACTGCACTGCCATTTCTGCGATGATTTTCAAGCACTTTTTAAAAATTGTCCAGAGCATTATCTGTGAAAACTTCGGTTTCTATGACAACTATTGTTTATGTGAAAGCAACTTCTGCAGAATTAATTGGGAATGGATGAGTCATTGTGAAATGGTCGCACCATGGATGCCGAATGTCTTGTTTTTCGTGTACTCAGAATCACGTGCCCGTGTCAAGATTAAATTTCATTGCCTTTTAAAGCTGCAGGTTTAAATGCGTTCCCTTTTTGCCTTATTCATTCCACAGTTCAAACATTTCAATCAAGCTCTTGTTGACAATTCAGCCTCAGCTGCAGACTTTTGATTTTCCACATTTACCTTTTCACTCACAGCGCAGTAACGTTTTGTCATTGACTGACAACTATTGACCTTTGGAGAGAACACTTCCCCCTCTCAAAACAAGGCACCGATCAGATGGAGGGGGAAAAAGTGAAATAATTAGCATTGCACACATTTTTAGGGGATACCTAATTAAGTCAACTGCATGACTAATATGACAAATGGGGCCTAATAGGAAGGCTTTGTTCTTGAGGGAGTTGATGATGGTGAATCACAGGGTAATGCGGTTATCTCAATCACCCGTCTTCCTTCACAAGCTGCTAAAATCCTCTGTTTGAAACGTGCACTTTACAGAGTGATTTGGTAAACGTGATTTTTCTATCAGCAGTTGGAATCTATAACTGGCAAAACTAATTTGTCGATGTAATCAACGCTTTCACTGTTTGAAATGTTGCTAACTGCCAAAAGTTAGAAGTGCAACAAAAGAAAGAACACGTACATCTCATGTGAAAGACGTGCATGCATAATGCAGAAATGTACATTTTTGTGGATCGACTTTCTTCCAACATGAAGTCATTTCGAAAGAATGCGGGAATTTTCACAGGCACCTCGAAACCTGCAGTCATTGAAAAACAAAGTAGCGGATGACTGGGGAGTTTTTGCTTTTGGCCAGGGTTCGGTGCAAGGTGCGAACGTACGAAGAGCAGGGAGCAGAACGGTGCTCATCAGTGCAGGACTTCCTGCCCGGCTCCGTGGAGCCCTCGTGACGGAATCACCGTGCAGGGACCGCGGCCCTTTCACGGGGGCTGCACAGCTTCACCGGATTTCCTGGGATTTCCAGGACGGATGGAGGCGTAATCTATGTTACAGGTTCAAAGCGCAACACAACATGCCACGCAGGTTTGCGGGCTTTCAACACTTTGCACTCATCAACTTTTTTTCTCACCCTCTGAAACTTTCCCCCAGTCCATCCCTTCTGGCAGGTTGAAGAGGTGGGTGATTCATTGGCTGGTGATGCCACAAAGGGAAACAGGGCGTTTATTTCTAACCACCCATCCACTAAAATTAGCGCCAGCTATGTTTCCCTGGAAATCAAGACTTGTTGATCAGATGAATGAAATCACGTTCAGCTGGATCATGTTTGTAACATTTCCAGCGGAAAAACGGGGGAAACAGAATTTTACAAGATAAGATATGTGTCGTATTGCACAAACTTATGAGTCAATCATATGATAAGAAATTTCGAGTTTCATCAGGGAATTTCTTCCCTATTCATGTGACGCTTTTTGTTTTAGGACGTGGGAGTGCTTCGCCGGTTAGCGCAACCCTCAAAACTTCTCCACCCTCTTGGAAAACAAACCATTACTTTGCGGAGGTGTCTTCGTTTCAGAAATGACTCAATCTACAGACCCTTTTCTTAAAACGTAGCGCCCACGCAACACAAAAGGCTCCCACAGGTGCACTAAAGGGGAGTCGCTGTCATCACCTTAATTAACAGTAAAGCTGCAGCGCCATAAACGAGCAATTATTGTGCTGCACTGTCCTAATGAGTTACGATCACCGTGTTCGACGCGCAGGTGTTTCGGGAACGAAGTGACGAACAGATAACGACCCCGAGATTCCACAAAACCCACTGAAGCCTGATCCTCGCACCGCCCAAACACCGGCGACAAATCCCAACTGATGAGGATGTTGCGTTTGGGAGGACAGTCCAGGTCGTAAATCGCGAGGTTCGTCCTAAACTGCGGCAAGTACTGTAACGCATGACCGCAAGGGAATCCTTATCATCAGCCACAACTTTTTCGGGCAAGAAATAATTTCACTGTGTTCTCAAAGTTCGTTTTTCATTGTGAACAATTGGTGGTTACATTTCGCTGGGACCAGAAAGTACATTGATGCGAGCAGAAATAGCCTTCATAGCGATTGACCCAGCTTCTTTTGATGAGGTGGCCACAAGTATGCGCTGTTATCTATCGGATCGCAGTTCTTACCTGCATAGAGTCACGTGAGAGCGCATCGTGCTGAGATCCAAGAAACAAGAAGGGGAGGATTTTGGTTGGTCCAATGTTGCTGACAGGTAGACAAGGCTGAGACATGGATGTCAACGGCGGACACTTGTAGTTGCCCTTGGATGACATCACGGCTGTCGTCTTGCTCTCGCATAGCGATGGATGTGTCGCCTGGAACTCCAAGAAGCCACCTGAAGTGGAACAAAACGAGATTATTTCACAAATTGCCGACAGCACACAGGATTGAACACCTCGGAGATGATCATTCACAACTTCGGAACAACAGAGTGACAAGGAATAACAAAACACTGTGCACTGGTGAGAACAAGCCATAACCGGCTTCTTTGATCTCTTGCGGCAAAACAATTTCAAAGCAACAAGGATACGAGGAATTCTGCAGACGCACTGTTCACCGCACCAAAACAAATCAACAGATGAAAACATTACAATTTATGGAATCTGATCCCAGCATTACTCATAGTGTCGCTGATGTAGACAAAGGGCCTGAGCTCGTGAACCTGTTTTTCCCGTCTGAGTTCAACACAGCGTGATTCACATGTTCCTTTCTCGGTAAACAATTCCTCAGTGACACAAAGATAACCTGACCAACCAAGATCCTCTTTGCAGGTGCCCGGTTCACGATTCCTATCAGCCAAGTGAATAAAACATCACCTCGTCATTCTCTTTCAATGTACCATTCAGTACTTTCGGTACCTGAATTTCTGACCATTTTTGTTCAACCCTTGTTTACTACGGAGCATCGCACGCATATTTTGTTCCTCACGGCACGATGAGTAAGTTACACGGGGATTATTGACATCAGAATCCTCGTACTCCCAATGCTGATTAATAGGGCAAGTATGGAGAGCTGTCTGTCTGTGAAGTATCCTGAAAATAGGGTGAACTCGGCCGTCACAACAAAAACCACTATTTCTGCCTTCAATCGTCGTCAAAAACGGATTTGGCAATCCGTAATCAAGAATCCCAATAATTTTCCATTTATGACTAATGAACGAAAAGAAGACACCAATCGATCTGAGCACTATCAAAGCCCGATAACGTTTTTAGAGCCCAGGACACTGTAACTGAAGTGTGACATGATTCATACTTGGGCACATGACCAAGTTTGGAGCAATACTTGTGGCAATTCCATCTTGGCACACTTTCAGATAAACATACATACACGTATGTATCGTATCAGTAAACATTTGCAAAATACATTTCTCAAATGGAAAATTTCAGGAACCCGATTTGGGCCAAGGGAAAACCCTCTGTTGCATCGCGTCATTTCAAACCTACCTCATCCTTCAAGAAAGTTGAACCTGTTTTGCGCAATGCCGAAGATTTCAAATGATTAATCAACCACGCGCAGCACAAAAAGGCCAATTTCTTATTGATTGCACAGAAAAGACCCCAAGCAACAAACACCACCTTGATGGTACAATGGCAGAGCACGTCAAATGCTGACTCCACAGAGGGAAACCAGGATGCAGCAAGAAAATGGAAAATACTTCATCGCCCAACTAGCGAGAAGCTGTAAACACTGCTTCCTTGTGCATTGAATACTAAATACAGAACGCCGACAGTCAAAAGATGTACAATACTGACCACTGGGAGATCCAGCGCTTCTGTTGGGGCTCCGGCTTTGCTGCACCTGGGCCATCCTGGCTTTGAACAGCGCCAGGGGCCTTTGTTTCAAGGCACGACCAGGTCGGCTCACACTGTGACCAGAGGCCAGTTCCAGCTTCATGGTGGCTCTGCAGCGCGCACCTGTCTTGCCGTTGTTGTTGGTCCCGAGGCGAATTGGTCCGTGGTTGAGTCCATTAGGCGCGTGCGGCGGCAAGTCCCGGGGAGGCGAGGCGAGCACCTGCACCTGCCCCGCAGTCGGCACCTCGGGCACCGTGTCCAGGTGGTGTCCCCGTCGCTTCAGCTCTCCGCACACTCCAGTCATCTCCGCGTCCTGTAGTGCCAACCCTGAGTTGTGGTAGTCCTCTAAACTATCGCGTCCGCTGCTGTCCACTTGGTCGAGAATCATGATTCAAGTTTCGCCTTGGTCATTCACACTCATTTTACTGTAGATCTCTAAATCCCACAGTGGTTTAATGTGATGTTATCCGATGTGAATTCGGCTTTGTGCAAGAACAACTGCTGACAATACGTACGTCCGTTCAGTAGCAGTGACAATCGTGTTCTGGTGATGATGAATAACACTGAACACTTCCCAGATCGACTCTTACTAACGCTTTATGCGTAAGGTATGATATCAGTATCAGTCAGCCTTATCGCGTGTGAATTCTCCACAATAAGGCACTTGAATGAATGGCTCAAAGCTTCGTGTCACTGTTGATGTTGCTATGAGTCAACTGTGCCAAGCCGACCTCAATCTCTTCTTCCTGATTGGCTGAAACCACTGAGGTTCGGGGTGACAAAGGCTTTTTTGAAAGCCATGTGACTGAAACGCTTCACAGCTGATTATGAGATTTGTATGATTCACTCCAGAATTTCGTCGAGCATCCGATCGTATCTGTCTTCTAACTGTCCTGAATTCTCCCGAGGTTTGCGGCCTGGCGCGATAGCATCGAACACAATGTTCCAACTGGCTCCAGAGATCTGCCACTCCAACAAGTAGGCGACCGAGGAATTACACCACAATACGGATCCCAGGTCCCTTTTGGCCGTTGTCAGCCCAGAAAGGATGTCAATAGTCCATTATTGGTTGGTTTCCGAGTGCGTCAACGAGTGAGCGAGCCTTGGGTTGGCTGTGTGTACAGTGACGTTTTTCCCAACAGTACACAGCGTGGAATGCATCGGCTTATGCTGGCAGTGGGAAAACAACAAAACGAAGCTGTATGTACCGTACTGCTTCAAGTGAAACTACGTGTACTGGTCATGAGTCATCATACTCGCAGTCCGCCGCCGCAACAGCTTCAAACTATTCCAGCTATGTCGGGAGCTTCAACCACTTCTAGGATCCCAGAAATTTCGGGCAAATTCACCCCACAAGCTGCTGACACGCACAGACAGAATTTCTTGTCTGACCGCGATTCTCTGATCAGTGTACCTCTCGGGGCTTGGCTCCGTCCTGTGGCCCTTGTGAGTCACTGAACCCTTTCCCTTCTCACCCCACCTGTCCCTGGTCAGATCTCTGCATCGTAAATACGCACTCGGCTTTCTTGATCGTTCTCAAGAAAAACGGGTGAAAGCGCCCCAGGAACTTCCTTTTGGTGAATCCTCACGTACGGAGGCAGGTCACCGGGTGGACTGCAGTTAACTTCCGGGGCAAATCAGTAAATCAAGCAGTGTGTATTTCTGCTTCAAAAGCCAAGTTTGGTTGATCAGAGCGACTGCAACACGCATCAAGCAAAAATCAGTCAGCCATACCACTTCCTTTCACACTTTACAGCAGTCAGTTTTCAAATGAATCAAATTTCACCTGAACCTGAAAAAAAGAGGTTTTGTGTTTCAGAATGAAATTTAAGTGCCGTTGTCCGTGATGACTGTGTTCCGCCTTCGGAAATTAAAATACTCACGGCCCAGCTTTGACGTCAATGGATTTCAATTTCCATATGTGTTTTGCCAAAGCCAAATTGTCAAGATAAAAGCACTTTATTGGCTGTGCCCCTGTACCTGAAAATTTGAAAAAAGGCAGATGCTAGGAAACAATGCTGGCAGCTCCTGCATCCAGATTCTGGTCAAGTCTTGTGATTGATAATGCAATTTAACAGTCAGTGCTCGAAATGAGGCAATTAGTCAACGCCTAAAAATAAGAAACCCTTTCCTGAAAGTGACATTTACATAAATTCCATCACATGCAGTGTAAGTGCACAAAACACTTTGATGTTTTCATTGATCTGCTGCGCTCATTTTCATACTTTCTGAACAGTGCAGAAAACACACGGGGGCCGTGCACTTGGATCAGCTGCTCCAACACCTGACCAGCCTGTCTCTTCTAGACTAGGATCCCACGCAAATTTATCTGCCCAAGTCATCGTATTCAATGTACCGAAAAAGGAAATGAAAGGAGTTTTTATTTCCAGTTTGCTGGAGAAGGTTGCTCTGGTTTTGCGCTGGTTCAGACCAGTTGCAGAACGTACGTCGCCATGTCATTTGCCAGTGTCGCACAAACAGCAACGCAAATCAAGCGATGAGTCATCCTAAAGCCAATGCAGTACTGCGCCACAATCTCTGTTGTTCGTTACCACTGGCAAGCCCATCTATTGTTGCAGCCAAGTACATGTCGATTGACATACAAACATCAGCTGATTGGTGCAAGCATCTGCAATATATGCAGACATCTTTTGGGATCTCACTCAAGAACATCTTCATTCAGTGCGTGCCTAAGAACCGCCAGGGCGCGAATGTACTTGGAGCGTAAGGCCCCTTAGCAAGACCTTTGGAGAAGTCAAGTTCACCATTTGACCAAACCTGTGAAGAAATTGCCCCAACACCCAAGTGGAACATTGGTAAATTTTTGAAACTGAAATTGCTCACATCATCAAATTTGTACTTGTGTCTGCCACTGTCTGAAAAGATGGGTTTTGTCAAGTTCAAAGCAAGGTCTGAGAAGGTTCTAGTGAAGCGACGCTCAACTTCAGCCACCCACCCATGGTGCACCCGCATCACACAAATTCATTCAGAGATTCGCATGTGTGACAACGTCACCAGACATTTTCGAACGAAGCTAAAAAACTTCGCTGCCTTTGCTAAAGGTGCGAAGTAGTGTTAAAGTAGTATTGGAGCAGACCGTGATTCAGGCTTGAAAAGAGCTTTTGCTTTACCCCCCCCCCCCATTAGATGCCACCCCCTGCCAGCCATCAGCCAAGGACCAAAGTTAACCCCCCCAACTGATGTGCCACTCCCCGCCCAATGAAAAGTGCCACCCCAACCCCTCATGTAGTGCATGGCGGATGGCGGCGGCGAAGTTCCTTGTTTCCAGCGTCTTGGCTTTCAGGACTCTGAAGAGTTTATTCGCAACAAGGACGCTTACCTCACGCATCATTCAGTTGAAAAACAAAGAAAGTCTCGGAACACAGAAGTTTCTGACACTCCACGGGCAAGGGGTTTACCACCCACAGACAGCTTCGAGCAAAGTGCTGGGACTTTCCTTCTTTGCACAGCGGTCTGGTCTGATTTGGGCAGAAGTGACAATCACTGAACTGTTTCTTGCTGGACTTCGCTGCACCGACGGATGTCTGCAACCATGCCAACGCATCCACCAAAAAAAAAAAAAAAAAAAAAAAAAAAATCTGTTCCTTACATTCTGATGCATCGGCATTTGCCCCACTAAATTTTGTAACGAGCGTCGCTGTGAGGTTTTAATTGCCGATAACAAGCTGATATTTTACGGCACAAGCAGATGTGCACGCCACGAAGTAGCTCATCCTTTTTTTTCACAAACCAATAAACAGGACAGCTATTTACAATTCTCCAACATTCACTGCACTTGCCCCAAACCAGAAATTTCCGAAACCAGCATGTTCGAGGCTTCAGAGAATGCCAGGTGGCAGAATATTGGTGCAGATGATTGTATCCCCTCCCGATGTCAGGGCACATGCAGCCTTTTTCCAACGTCAGAAGGACTGCGCAATTTTTGCTTCGTCATCGGTCACCGTGGATGAGTCACCGACCACACACCGATCCATTCAGGGTCAACATCACATTCTATTTTTACATCGTGACAACAAGATCCAGATGATACTTAGAATTACGTGAACATTTGTTACAGACAGAATCGAGAAATCTTCCTGCCAATTGCTGGGACAGGTAACACATCAGTGTTGTTTGTCAAGATCGACTAAATCACTTTTGTGTCAAAAAGTGAAACACAGCTTTCTGTGCTTGTTTCTTGTCCCTTTCGCATTGTTGACAAACCGCAAAACTTTTCAGTTCATAAAACTGAACGACATTTAGCCAAAGAAGGATCCAGCTCTCTCTCTCTTGCTCTCAGAGTATTGCTGTTTGTGGCATGTCTGTTTGATCTGAATTGCGTGAACATTTTACTTCTCCAACGCGTCTTGCCTCCACACATTTATGGGAGTCCACCTTTGTACCAATTCGCCAGAAAAAGCTGTTGTGTCTCAATAGTGATCTGTTCTAACATCCATTTAATTTTTTTCTGACGCTGAAAACTTCAAATACATCAAGCACGGACAAGTGGTTCAGTTGGACAAAAACAGTCCCGCATTTCTTCAAATTTGTTTTGGTTTGAAACAACAAAAAACTTCGAGGGCAAGGTCAGAAAATGCCCGCATCTAGAACTGGACACAGATGGACTGTGACTCATGTGATTGGCAAATAAAAAGTAAACATCACCACTAATTGCTTTATCTTTTATCGGTGATCCAAAACAAGATTAGAAGTGTAATCATCAATGATTCATACGAGCCACCGATTCCAGTTCAACCAGCCACGAATGAGGAAGACGCAACCGGTCAAGTTCTCCTCCCCTTGGGGGAGGGGGGAGTTCCACTGTGTCGACAAAAGGAACTTCGAAACTGAAATTGTGCGAAGTTTTCACAATGTCAAGTTGCGTCCACCAAAGAAAACCAGACTGTCTAACTTGCTTCGCTGCAAAGATGAACGAACCTTTTTTTCG
>JAAUYG010083904.1_pt1 | contig 11541 bp, 10 predicted proteins | sample 7278091 | NCBI WGS metagenome assembly JAAUYG01 (sample SAMN14350201, study PRJNA611818) | marine sediment metagenome | isolation source: surface marine sediment (0.6m) | place: French Polynesia: Moorea | collected 2018-08 | reverse complement strand
CGTGTGTTATGACCTAGGGAAGTCCTATTCCGAATATGAAAACAATCCATGAAAATTTGCCACTGCTAGACCCAACTTCGTGCCGGCGGAATAAAAAAAAAAAAATGAGGAAAAAAAAAAATCAGAAAAAAAAAAAGTCGGACGAAAGCATAAGACATCGCGTCGTACGGACGGGATGCCTAATTACAGGTACAATGTATGTTAATCCCAAGCCCTACTGACTTGCTAATATGGCCTACAAATTTAATAGTGGTCCCTCTCTTAAAGAACACTCTCTAGAGAGGACATCCCTCTGGAAAGGACATAAATTCTTGGCAACAATGTATGTAATGCTCCCTCTCACCAAAGGACATGCACCTCTCTAATAAGGACAGTATTGTTTGGCAGAAGGGGTGACCTTATTGGAGGGGGACTACTGTAGTAGTACTTTAATAGGAGTATATGAATATGTGTCACGTAGATGTACTGATTATCACGGTGATCTATGAACCCCATGAGACTTGAGTTCTCACTACTGTATATTGCAGTTAATTACAAACTTTCAAATATGGTGTAAGTTTGGATGGGTCTTGCAATGTGCATCCACACACAGTATGCCAGGCAGACACAATGGTGCTCACCTGAATGTCTGCCTCGATTTTCCTTGGAGGATTTCTGGATGGGAAATTTTCCGCAGCTTTGCGGAAGTTTTCCCTGCCGCTACACTTGAGTGGTCTCTCCACACGACAGAGAGCCGATTTCCCACAGAGTTTGTGCAGCATCTAAAACAAGGTTGTAGTCCGGTATTACTTTCCAATTTATTATACATGGACACACTCTGTGGTGGTGTCCCTGCAACAGCCCATGCTTATACAGAATCAAATATCATTCAATAGTGGTGACATAACTGCATGGATCCCTCTACCTAACAACCATTATTTAAAAGACCACCTTGACTGTAAATGTTGTGTACCATTTAACCTTTTGCTGACCACTTATCATATATACCAAATAAGTCCTAATAGAAGTGCAGTACCTATTAATAGATGTGCAGGCCCCGCCAGCAACAAACAAACCATATCTGTTAAGGACAACTTCACACCAAAGGCCTGATAAAATATCAAAAGATTGTCAAGGAACAGTAAAATTTCAGCAATATTTTGGTCAGTTTGCCTGCGGTACATGTGCAAATCGTTACTTCCTTGTAAAAAACAAGTCCATATGGTTCCTTTCACTATAAATATACGTTTATACCACTGTCGTAGGTGCAAGATGACGTGGTTTATTATTGAAAGTTTTTTAGACGTGTAACCAAGCCCTTGCACTCTCCCACTGCGCATCTATTAGGACATATACGGTAAGACCGCATTTCCAAGGTCACACGGGTGGTCTTAAGATAGACCACTACTAGTACATATAGTATTGTTTTCACTACAGATTATTAAGGAGGTTGGACACACTTTTAAAAATATTTAAGAAATTTCTGAAATTAAGTTTTTGGTAAAAGTAATGATGTGTAAGTTTGAAATATTAAATAAAAAAGTGGGGTCACCGTTGTATTCAGCAGTAAAAACAGTTTCTGAAAAAATCGTAAGTCTGCTAGTAATCTTAAGCATGGAAACGGCAATGGTTGCCAAGGTGATTAGTGAACTAAGTCCATTTCTAGACTTAAGAATTTTCCAGAAACCGGTCCATGGAACATTAGCTAAGATCGTCTTTCCCATGCTTAATACCAGTTTTGCGTCACGTTTTTAAGAAACTGGTCCCCGATGTGAAAGTGATCGTTCTTTCACCTTATACAGAAGATTCTGTCCCAAGGATTTCCTGTACTCTGCCGACACCATGGCATCTCCTGTTGCTGCCACCTCCAACTGGAAGGCCTCCATGCTGGCTAAAACATGATGACACATTTAGCTTACTTTATATTTAGCTGAGAAAAGTACATAATATTATACACATTGCATAGGTACTGGAAGAAAAGAAATGTTGCTCGCATTTAACATATTAATTCGGCAGAGTTCTTAAAAAAACTTATGCCTAAGTTATGACAGTTATGACTTGCCTGGTAACTCAAAGTCAGAAATCTTAGCAAGTTGATTGGCTAATACTCTTACGTTAAAATCTACATCTCCATGCAGGATTTTCCAATGTTTTTTTTTTGAGGTGGTGGTGGGTCAAAGTAAGCAGGCTTTTTTATAACTACTAATATGCAAAAACTTGCGTTTGAATTTCACAGCAGGTAATACAATTCGAGGTTTTTAATGCTAGGATAGCCACATTCAGAATGAATTCCATGTTGTCTGGACCCACCTTGGCATAACTGTGGATCATCGAGCCGTCTCCCTTCGAAACACTTTTCTGTTTTCACAGCGCGTCTCTGAAAACCCCACAGGGAGTATAGTGTTCTCTGTGATCTATAATATTAACACTACCCATCAACTATATTGCTCAGTATTTTCAATAGAAAAATACTCAAGACAACAGTAGAACCTCATGCTGTCACCGCCATCTGTGGCTCCACTGTATTTTTTAATTAAAGCCTTGAACATGTTGAAGTGAGCCCGTATATATGCTGAATTCTGAAAGTAGTACTGAGATAGCATGGTCTCAAAATTATCTGGAAATACATGCTTTAAAGTTGGCCATAAGTGGTATGTTCACCTTTACAGTAAAGTACATGTCTTTATGTACTTACAAATAATACTTCATTCTGTATAAGTCATTAAGCGGATACAACTCATAGGTTATCATTTACAGCTACTAATCTTAAAACCCACATATCTATGTTTGCACTGTCATGACCACTGCAGATAATTATACACATGATACACGTACTGTATATAACAGATACACAATATAATGTATCTCTCTGAATGACAGCTCTGTGCGCAGTGCCATGATATTGATATGCTACTGGTAAGTGTACATGTATAGCTAAACAGAACAAAAAAAAACACAGAATACTCAAAGGTCACAAAAGCCCTGCTTACAAAGGTCTCTGACATTCCTCCGAACACAATACTGGGCTGGCTTATTTTTCCACCGCTAACACAAGCTTTCATTGCAGCATTGACGTATCCTATGCTGTCCTGGAAAACATCAAACAGATAGAATATTCAAATAAAATAATATCCCCCACTCCAACCCATGGCACAGATAACTACATGTACATACATGTAGGTGTATATTGCATACGTTTACAGCAAAACTTTGATATACCGGTACTTTTCAAACATGTAGGCATGCTAGTTGGGTGAAATATGCTTTGCGCTGATGTTGACCTATGGAGGTCATGTAGGTAACAGAAATCGCCCTATTTTAATGGCTTTGGCATGAAGGGGCATCGAACCCCACCCTTCAGCAGTGCACTACAAGCAGATACTTTAAGTGCTGGGTTAAACGGCTGGTTTACGAACCTCTGAAATGTGTTATCTTTTATCATACCAGTAGCATGAATGCCGTAATGTACTCAATGAAGTAATCAGTGCACAAAGAAATGGTGGCAGAATGTTGCAATAGTGAACCCTTCTGCCATCTACCAGTCCATCCACAGAGAAACAACATTCCCAATGTTCTGTCATGATTATAAACCAACAATTTATGAGTCATGACTCACTGAAGCCCGCTTGGCCACTCGCCAACATCCAAACACTGTGTCAGTCCCCAGCAAGGGTATCCTGGCTGATACAATGACACAGCCTCTCATGTCCTGGACCAGGAACTCCTCCATACTCAACTCGGTACTCACACCCTGCTTGCCTGAAAATTTAAGACATGGGTGGTACATCCTAACAAATTTATTAATGTAGAAAGTGTATAGCAGTCGCGTTCATCTATCGCTAACATATGTATTTGAACAAGGGCCACCTCAATGTGAAAGTCACGGACTTCATACTGCAAATCATGCAGAGATTTTCTAGTACAGTTTTAGCTGTGTTGTTGGACTACCCCACTGGTCATTAAACTGTGGTGCTCAAGACAGGGGTCTGGTTTCTGATGACAGATTCATTCATGTTCCTACACAGAACCTTCTGCTATGAATGTCTTGTCTTTCAAGACAGGTGATCTCTCATAGCGGTGGTTATTCTACATATTTTTGTTGCACTGACACACTTGTTCATAAAAAGCGATCCCTCTCTTAATAACCACTCCAATCAGAAACCACCCATCTAATGTGGCCAAACCTCTCCCGTTACTACCGTAATATAAATTCAGTTACCAGTACCTATCAATCTCACCAAAAACGAACCCTCTATTGTGAACACATATAAGAGGCAGACTACTATACCATGGCTTTTATGCTCAATTAAGCAGTCAAAGAACTACAAGCAGTTATTGTTCCTACCAATGGTAACGGTCACTCCGAGGGCCTGGAACAGGGTGCTGATATCAGAGTTAAAGTCCAGATGGTCCTGCTTTAGTCGTAGGTTCCCAGCCCAGCTTGCCACCTACACAAAGAACAGATACAGTGTGTTGCTATGATTGTAACATTTATATGTCAGAGAAAAACTCGTTTTGTAGGGGAGTGGTGTGGATATGATTCACAGCAATCCTACAAAGGCTTACAGTGACAATAAGCCTGCTACTGCATTGCTGAGTACCGTATGTCATGCTAATACAGTGTACTTAACTTCTACCTGCCAACACTACAGTGGTGAGTGGCCTCACACTCTCTATTGTACAGAGGACACCAGTAAGTACCATGAATTCATTGATGTTCCCTCTCACCAAAGGACATCTCTCAAATGTGGACAGAATTATTTGGTACAAATGCTGTCGCTAGTGGGGAGGGGAGACTACTATTACTTCTAGTGCTACTGCTACAACTAGTACCCGGTAGTATTAGTAGTAGTACCTAGCACTACTACTACCATCACTACTTTTACCACCACCACTACTACTACTACTACTACTACTACTACTACTACTACTACTACTACTGTACCTATCACAGCTTTACTACTACTACATGTTGTATATTACTAACTATACTAAGGCTACTAAAAACTTCTCTTACTATATAGTAATACTACAAGTATTATGACAACTGCTGTTACTACTACTGATACTAATACATGTTTTAAATACTGAATGCTACAACCATATATAGCTGAGATCAACTACATCTACCCACTTCTCACTGATTTCTTTAGTTACTGCTAATCATAACTTACGTTACGGACAGGTGTTCCTGCTATGTTGCCCAGGAACCCAGCAATCTCTGTCAGGTAGCCAAGGTGTGGGGACGTCTGTCCAATGTCCTGACACAAGGTCACAAGTTCAGAAATTGTCACATTGGCCCGGATTTCCAGACAGTCCTTATGTTTTTGATAGCCGCACAGTTCCGGTACTGTCAGCAGGTTTATGTATACATCCGGCGAAGGTTCGCCGTACACTCCTGGGAACATGCGGAAGGCAAAAGGCATGTTTACTATATAAAGTGAACGAGTGACTAAACCCAAACTGACAGATAGGCCTTATCTGCAATAAGCTACATGCAGGATCTCAAGAATAACCATACCCAGTCCATGCTGAAGGATTCATTTACAGTGAAATTAGTTTGTGATATGGTTGAGGAGTTCTTCTCAGAAAGGACACTCTCTAGAGACGATACCTGAGACTCTAGAGAGGACAGCAATATTAGCAGTAATAATTTGACAATCCCTCTCACTAAAGGACACCTCTCTAAGGTGCACAGAATTATTTTTCAGACGAGGTGTCCTTACTAGAAGGGGATCACTGTACGGAATTACTGTGAGCAGCTTCAAACATTTTGATCCCTTTATGACAATTTTAACCTGCATGCATGTGTGAGAGTTGTAAAGATGTCATATTTTCTACCTCTGTCAAGGCACATGTCATAGCATTACAAATTCATTTCCTTACCCAACACCAGGTATTTTTAGTAAACCACAAGACCTACCCCTCTGTATTTTTTTTATAAAGTACATGTCCCACCTACCATAACCTGTGTTTCCACAGACCAGTCGAACTCTCTTATGCTCATGTGACTCAAGTATTGCGTAAACCTCTGCCAAACTGGAAGGATGCACCCATATGCTAGCAAAGTCAGCAGCAGGAGCCCCAGATGCTTTAGACGGATGCATCTGGCAAATGCCTCCGGCATTCAAACGACAGGGTGGTACATCCTGGAAAATTAGGCAAACTGAAATGTAGCGTAGATGCTTAAATTGGACCGTAACAAAATAATCTGAAAGAAAGAATTCTAATTCTTTTTCATGTGCTCAGCAAGTAGAACTCACAAATTGTCTCTCAACTCTGAGATCAATTTTGAAAGGGGGAGGGTCTTAATCCTGACAGGGTCATAATGTAGTGTGTCAAAACATAGGTGTCATGAGACATGTATATGCACTACAAGGACATGTAGGTTATATATAAGTTAACAGTATTCTGCATCTGTACTTTTAACTACTAGTACCGGTACTTATCTGTTTAGCACAGCAGTACAGGAGTCTGGATTTGTACCTATATCAGTAAATACACATTTTACATGCGCATATTTCAGAGCATAAGCACACAAATGCAAAAAGTTCATAATGTTCCTGGGAATAGTAAGATTCAGAAACCATATCCTTAACAGTCAATGCATCTTAAGGCTGATCTATTTTAGGACTTCTTTTCAATTTAAGACCACTAGTGCTTTTACTGCTAGTGCTTTTACTCTTGTGGATTTAATGCCAGTACCTCATCCATTCTTCTAATTTGACACTACATTAAATGTTAGGACACTTTTTGTGGCCCTCTATTTTAAGACCACCCATGGGACCAACAAAATGTGGGCTTATATTGCAGGTGGTCTTAAAATAAAGGTCATTTGACACAAAAAATTGCCCTTTGGGGCCAAATCAAGTGGTCTTATAATCAAGGGTGGTCTTAAAATAGAGGGTTATACAATAGAAGGACTACTGCAAACACAGGGAACAGCTGTATGTCAATGTACAGTTGGATGTACATGTCTATGTAAATTCTCCCTGCAGAGAAACCTGCCTCTATGTCTGACACAGAAGCAGACGAGTTGACATTTCCCCCAGTCAGTGTTTTGCCAGCGTCCAGTATGGTCCTATACCCTGTACAGCGACACAGCAAGCCGTCCAGTGCTTTCTCAATGTCCCCTTCCGTCGGCCTAGACCTCGATTGAAGAAACCTGAAACAAGAAACTGAGCTGTTCAAATCGTCAGATATATGCTAATGCTATCTTCCGATACAAGCAAAGTACCCAATTGTGTACTTATTTTTAATACATGTATATCAAAAACAATATGCAGTAGTCCCTCTCTAATAAGGACACCCCTTCAGCCAAGCAATTCCATCCTTATTAGAGAGGTGGCCTTTGGTGAGAGGGAGTGCATGCATATCCATTCATTGCCGCCAAGAATTTGTGTCCTTTTTAGAGGGGTGTCCTCTCAGGGGAGTGTCCTTTAAGAGAAGGATGACTGTATATGGTATATTCCCTTTTGGACTGCACCCCCATCAAGTTTGCAGCTAGGAGTGAAGGCCCTGGTATTGGTAGATTTGAAAGTGTTTTAAACTTTGGTAAATTTGAAAGCTTTTTTGTTGTTACCTCACGTTTATCGTGCCACATCTATTTTATGAGTACCTTTCTTAATTTTAAAAGTTTTTCATTTATGGAAAACATAATTATGTTTTTGTAAAGGCATCCAGCTAGTTAGCTGCATTGCTATCTGGATGTCAATCCCCTTGCTACAGTATTTTTTATAGTTAAAACTGTGCATTGTATGATAATGTACAAAAGGTGCAAACAAACTTTCTGTCTACTGGTACATGGTCAATCTATAACTAATCATCTAAATTACCTAGCTAGATGTGCCTCCGTTACACTTGTGTTTTCATTATACTTCTTGATATCACCCCACCCCTACCTGCTACTAGAAACCTCCTGTTTGAGTTCAATTTGTATGACCATAGCACAACCTCTACAAATATACAGTGGTACTGCTTACCCATGCATACTCATGACAGCCCCAGGTGTACAGTAGCCGCACTGGCTGCCATTGCAGTCGACCACAGAGCGTTGTATAGGGTGTAAGCCATCTCTCCGGTTTCCCAGTCCTTCAACAGTAGTCACGGACCACCCATTAGTCACATAGATCGGACACAGGCACTGAACAAAGGACGCAGGGCAATTAGTCGGAAGCTAAATATTGAAGTTATTCAATATCTATACTTTATTTCAGAACCACAACAGTGCGGCCTTATATGCTGAGTGGGCTGAGTGGTATGAGTGGTAAAAGCTTAATGGCAGTAATCTTCAATATAGAAATGAACTTAAAGTTCTACAATCATCTTGACAGCCTTTGTCTTTTCCCAAATTAATTATTACTACAGAAACATTTCTATGGCCCAAAAGCCCGTTTCTGGAAAAGCTTAAGTGTGGAATTAGATTTAAGTTTAATAATCAACATGACAACCATTGTCTTTTGTGTGCCTAAGATGCATTAGAATCACTTAAGATATTTTAAGAAACTGCCTGCTTAATCCCAATGCGGATGAGAGTAAATGGTCTTAAAATAGAAAGCTGTCCAACAGAGATAATACTCCACAGGTGTATGCAACTATAAAAAGCACTTAACTTTTTCATGTTATTATTGCATCCATGAACAAGCCACCAAAGGCAAATTAAGGCATTATATAAAAGGAACTTCTTTAATAAAATGTCGTTCAGTCAAAAACTGTAACTCATTTATAATCTGCCACTTTTCACAGGCAGAAAGTGGTAACATAGCCAATAACTCAACAGACCACAAAAGCTACCAAAACTTTAGTGGTTTTATTTTCAGACATACATGTATGTTTTTAAATGTGAAAATATATATTTTGCCATTTATGAGATTCAGCCTTATACATGATACAATGTATATGTTTATATTATAAAAAGCTCATGCGTAACCAATTAACAGGCATGAAATTATTTTTACCGGCACATCACAACTACCGGGTACTTCCTACAAAATGTTTGATCAGACATACAAGAATTCTTACACATCGATAGATCCAATATCCAGCTTTCCACAACTTACAGAGTTAACGGCGTAAGACTTAGTTTGACCGGTCCTGGCATCCAGACGTTCCACTGTTACTGTACAGATCCCACACCCTCCCTGACGGCACATGACCTTGGTTCCTGTAAGCCCAAGGTAGTCGCGTAGGAAATCTGACAAGGACATCTCAGGAGGGCAATCTCGAGGTACTGGAAACCAAATTCCAACACAAGGGATTCAACCTTGAAGCAAGAACTACATTGAGACCGCACCAGTATTAAGCAATCCCTCCAAGATTTAGTGCAAAATTTCGACTTGAGTGCAGCAGCACAGAGTTGCATGGAATTTCCCAGTTTGGCATGGAAAATCGCAGAATAGCCAACTTTCCATGCCACTGGGGAATTTTTCAATTTTCTGAGAACAGAATTTCTATTTTTGAGAGCGGAATTTTCATTTCTTGATTGCAAAATTCCAGGCTGTCTGTTTAGAGCACCATGATAGCAGTTTTTCAGTGCCAAAATTTACATTTTCTGAGCATAGATTTACATTTTTTACAGTAGAATGTAAGTGTTTTCCTTAGTGTGGAATTTATATTTACTGAGCGCAGAATTCTAGGCGGTATATTTAGATCAATTTTGAGTATAAAATTTGCATTTTCTGAGAGCAGAACTTCTATTTTGAGCAGAGAATATCGAATTTTTTAGTGTGAAATTTTTATTTTCTGAGCACGGATTTTCCATTTTTGGAGCGCAGAATTCTGGATTATCTGACTGAGACCATTCTAAACTTATTACTACTCCACAAAAAAGACCAAGTGGTGATCATCTGAAACATTATCATAGGATATACATTTCACCACCAAGGCCTAATTATCACCGGAGGTCAAAATTTCCTATTGTACATGATGTACATACTCTGGTGTTTGGAATTTAAGACAACAAATGTACCTGCAGCAAGTTCCCAAACAAATCTGAACTTTAGGATTGAAAAGTCAACATGGTCAATGGTTGCCAAGGTGATTACCAGTAATGTACTTGAATTTTGCTTCCAGACTTCAAATTGTTCTAGAAACTGACCCCATTGGGGCTCAGTCAATAATCGGCTAAAAATCACTTTAGATTACGGGAAAACATTGACAAAAACTTACATGTAGTACAAGAGTAACTGTAAATGCCTAGTTACTCATATGCTATTCGAATACGATACAGTTTTTCACCACATGAAGTCATCCATTGTACATGAGCTCCAGTGATTCCACCTATCTTATCATGTTATTGTATTGTGTAGTGCAGTTCAAGGCTTAATTGTAGTATTTCTCTTACTAAAAACAGACTAGAGTGCATGTGTATTAGCCACATCATATACGGCCAGAATCATGATACAGCATGAGCATGGTGAGTGGGCACGTAACAGTGAAACAACTGTACAAAGTACAAATGTTTGTGTGCTTCTAATAACACATGGTGAGGTGAAGTCTCAAAGCAATTTGCATTTACCTTCATGGTCAACCCCATTGACTCTCAGCTTCACACCTGCTGAAGCCATAATGTTGTCCCAAGCTGGTCCTACTGTACAAACTGGAGATATGGCAACTCAACACGCTCCTAAGTATTACCTACTCCTCAATTTCAGGAATCTAAAAGAGAAAACAATGATATCGAAAACATAATGACATACCGGTACATTTTTATATAAGTTTCAACAAAGAGCACCTTGTCAGTGTAAACCATGTCAAGATATTGATAAATCTGTGTTGGATTCTCAAACATACTTATGCCTAACTTTTTACTCCCTCTTAGTAAAATTTTCAGCAAATTATATTGCTTAGATTAGGAATTCATTAAATTAAGAATTAATTAAAAACTTGGACTTTAAAGACCGGGGTCCTCATATAAAAGGCATTGGGCGGGGGCTATTCACACCGGGGGTATGCGCCACCCAAACTATTCAGCCTGACGGTCTGAAGCTTGTCCGTGATTGGTGGCCTTCTATCTTGTAGACCATAAGGAAGACCAAACACAGACAAGCTTCCAAACGACCTTGAAAAGTATGTGACTATAGCCTGAGGTCAAGGCCAAAAAAACCCCCAAAGCATGGATTCAGCAACGATTCTCATTTATGACAAGTGTTTGGGTAAGTATGTTTACATTAAGTATGCAACAGAAAGCCACAAGACTGGTGATTTAAATAAACTATATATTACCTGCCAGCATGCCGGGCATCTGTTCAAATTCAAGCATAATATGTCAAGGGGGTCATTTTCGTGGCACATCCTTCCTACATATATAGTAGTACGACGGTCCGTGAGCCACCCTGCTGCTTCCAGTGCGACCAAACAAGGTCAGTCTGGCATTCCGGCGCCTAGTCTCCAGCGAGTCCATTTCATATCATATCATATTTCAGTCTTGCAGGCTCATAGCCTATTGACTGCTCTTGATGGCTCCCCCTTGTGTTGTAAGTGTATGCAGTGTGGGTGTGGGGGAGGTTTTGTGTTCAAGGCTATGGCTAATGGCTACCTAGACAGAGTATCTACCTGGCTGGG
>JAAUYG010006281.1_pt1 | contig 11541 bp, 6 predicted proteins | sample 7278091 | NCBI WGS metagenome assembly JAAUYG01 (sample SAMN14350201, study PRJNA611818) | marine sediment metagenome | isolation source: surface marine sediment (0.6m) | place: French Polynesia: Moorea | collected 2018-08 | reverse complement strand
AGCAAATGATAGCTTATATCAGGAACAGGCAAGTAATTTGTGCAGTTAGGCTTGCAGAAGACAGAAAATATATTTTATAGTTTAATATTTTGAAAACTGTATCCTGTGTATACTTTCTTGTTGTTATGGATTTATAAAGCCTTAAAGCATGTACTAGCAACACATGTATGAATCTTGTTATTATAAATTCATAAATGCATTTAATACAGGCAAGATAGCACCTTTAATACTAAGAATTACTTTACTATTAATTAGCTCAGCTAGTGTTTTACTAGTGTCCATTTATAAGTAGTTTCCTACTACAAGAACTTGACGGTAACGCCGACTCACTGTCAGCATGGTGAGTAGCTTACTTGTGACTGCAAACGGAAGTATTGCTTCGGACTCTATTCACTATTTTGCAGTGTCTTATACACTACTACTGTAACTGACAGTTTAGTACAATGTTCCAAAAGTCACCTTTAACCTGTCTATGCTGCAGGCCTAAGACAAGTGTCGTAGCTGACTTTGGTTGCGGAGACGCAAAAATTGCAAGGAGCGTAAAACACAAGGTGCACTCGTTTGATCTGGTCGCTCTACACCCCTTTGTGACAGCTTGTGACATGGCTAAGGTAGGCTAAAGCAAAAGTCCAACATAAAAGATAAAGCTGCCTTCTATTTGTCACAAGCACCTGGTAATATAATGCTATATAGTATTATTGCTGCAGTGTACTCCAAACTTTGACAAAGATATGCCTTATCATGTTATGTCATGAATATTTTTGTAAAATTTGTATAGCAGAGCTTCACCTTAGGATCACTCAGGAGTTAGACCGCTTATTCTCCAACCAGAACCCAATATATTGTTGTGGCAACTTTAGAATTAAGACCAGTCCAAAATTAGACCACCCCAAAAGTGAGACTACTGTACTTATTCATTGACCAACAACTAACGCATAATGGTATTGGCTTCTACTAGTGGTTGGCCGGTCATCGACTAGAGTCGAGGATCAGTCAGCCAGACTCCCCTGATCTGATAATTGATAGACGGTAGAGTCTTACTATTGATTAGAAACTCTGTGAACGAAACTTATAATTTGTGATTTTTACAGTGGTTACAAGAGATCTTACACTGGGTGCTTGTTACTACTTTTCTTGTTTTACAGAGACTTCACATGGTTTAAAACAAGGATAAACATGATAAATGTGATAGTTTAAAGTTGTCATACTTAGGACAGTCAGTCACTGTTGTGCTACCTTTGTTATTTTCCAGAGTTTTTGTCAAATAAAATCATCTGATTATTAATCATTGTCAATCAATAGTGAGCTTGATGCCAAATCTAATAACCCATTGCAGCTGACATGTATTCCCGCCACTAATGGACCGCCCCAGCGTAGCATAGTGGTTAGAGCGTCCGCTCGGGGTGCGGGAGGCCGGGGTCCGATCCCCGACCGCGTCACACCAAAGACGTAAAAAATGGGAGGTTTGTGCTTCTCAGCTTGAGCTTGACGCTTGGCATTAATGAGTTAGGCATCCGACTGGGCGGCTCGGAGTCAGTATAAATGGTCTGAGTGATTCCTTCTGCTCACCTGTGGTGGAATTGAATCAGTGGCTTGGCACCCAAAAATTGTTGGGCGTAGATCGTTCGGCCCTAACAAGACAGGTCCACACTAAATCACCACGCATCCACCTGCATACACCACCAAATCCAACTTGCAGTCGGTGATATGACCATGAGTGGTTGAAAGCCGACTATAAGCCTGATTCACCCCCTCCCCCCACCACCACTAATGGCTTCAAAAAAAAAGACCACCCCAGTATAAGAGCTACTTTGTCTTTGGCCGTGAGCGTGATCAGGTGATTAGTCTTAGTTCAGAGATTCTACTGTATATGTGTTTACCACACCAATGCATATACCTTCATCATGTATATAGCTCCCTGTTTTAGCTATATGGAACCAGTCAACATGGCGAAGTGAAGTAAAGTAAATGTTAAATTTTATTTGCCATAACCACTAATCAGTCTAAATGTATGCTTACGTAAGATCTTCCAAACTATTCTAGTGTATTCCAATGTGTGTCACTTCAAATTTTTGTTAGTTTGTATCAAGGTACTGGTATACATTTTAATTAATCACTCACTCACTGTTTTCTTGTTGCAGGTTCCTCTGAAATCAGGTTCTGTAGACATTGGTGTGTTTTGTCTCTCCCTGATGGGCACCAACCTTGTAGACTACCTCAGCGAGGCCAACCGAGTACTGAAGCCAGGGTAGGGATCTTAAACACCTCAATTTCTTGAAAATTAACTCACACAGGATTGTGTGGGCAAAGTACCTTGCAAGGACAGGGAACTACAAATAGACCATCTTGAAAAACCCTAAAATATTGATTCCTCCTGCAGGTGGTACAGTAGTTCCCTCTAATATAAGAACACCCCTTCTGCCCCCAAAATCTGTCCTTATTAGAGAGGTGTCCTCTGGTGAGAGGGAGCACCACATTCATTCACTGTACTTGCTGCAAAAAATTTGTGTTCTTTATAGAGGGGTGTCTTTCTAGAGGGTGTCCTTTAAGAGAAGGGCCACTCACTGTATGTGCTGGCAGGTTCAGTTACAGTAGGACCTGTCTCGAAAGACTACCCCAATTGACCACAAAAATATGGTTTTTCAAGTCAGGTGTTTTGTGGTGGCGGGTTCGATTACTTACAGTGCATTGAAATGTAGGACCTTCTGCCAGGAACATGTCCTTCAAGACAGGTGGTCTCTGATAACTGATCTCTCAAGACACATTGCACAGTACTCTCAAGACACATGGCACACATGTGCAATGGTTATCCTCAGTGAAGTCATGCAAGTTAGGGACTGCCAGGATTCAGTACATGACCTCCAAAGAGTGGTGTTTTACTGCATAAGTCTCTCATGATAGGTTTTGCCATATTTTGCAGTGAGTAATATCATATTTGAATATTGTATTATTCTGAGATAACATCTGATCAATGTTCTAGGAAATAGGTACATGTACACAGGCGCCCAAGTGAAATTCTTACCAAGTGTGCTAAATGCCAAGTACTAAATAGATAACAGACTTTATCGGACGGTAATTTTTTTCATGAATGGACCTGCCAGATCTCTTATATATTAGGATGGTGTATGTCTGGTAAATACTCTGTTCTGGCACACTGTATGAGTGAATGCCTAATGTAACATTAATTCAAGACCCACTGATGTGCAGTGATAAATTGCGTTGAGATATGTACATTGCACAAAAGTTTTGTCGAAAGCCTTATTCAGAAATTTTAAGTTTTTTGCTTTCTGTTTTTCCTCAGCGGAACACTGCTGGTTGCGGAAGTTTCCAGTCGCTTTGAAAAAGTTGGGAAGTTTGTGCGCAAAATGTCAAAGCTTGGTTTTAACCTTTCTTCCAAGGTAGGTGAGGTGTTCTTCCCCAGTGTAACAAATTTTATTTAAATAGGACATGCACATACATGTACATTTATAGATGTATTTCTAATCCAGGGCTGCAGCTCTTGAGAGTAATTAAGTCTTTAAGTTTTGATTTTAGTCCCCAATTTGAGGGATATGACATGATTGTTTAAGACTTTAAGAAGTCAAAAAAAATTTTGTATTTAAGTATTTTCAAAGTCCGCTGGCACTAATCTCCTAGTGTTTCATCTTAATATTGTCGCTATTTGGTATCAACCTGTTTTCATGAATATGGCTGCATACCTTTGCCAACAAGCAACAAAATATTTTTAATACATACATTTGCTAATAGCAATAGTACAACCATACTGTGAATTCTAAAAAAGATAAATGATACTCCAGTATTTGATTTATGAAAATGGTCACCCAGCCTACCCACAATAATAATGCTTTAAAAAAAAGATATTAACCATTGGACTTATAATCTGATTTGCGTTTTCCTGTACTGTTTTTAGAACGAAACCAACAAGATGTTCGTATGGCTGGAGTTCACCAAGGCGACATCAACAAAACAGGAGGACATACCAGACATAGAACTGCTGCCGTGTCTGTACAAGAAAAGATGAACTCCTCATATATGTGGTGTGACATGAATCGAAATTATAGACTAGCAATTGTGAGCATTGCCCAAGCCACAGCTAGCCTGACTCAAATCGACTAAAGTCACCGGTGTTTGCCCTCCAACAGTGTTTGTGCTACAACTGACCTTTACCCCTTGTGTTCCGGTGGTGCCAGGAAGAGGAAGAAATGGACAAAGACCGAGGATGGGCGATGTTGGTGTAATGAAATTCGGAGGTTCTTGGTTCTGATACAAAACATGGCAATAAAACACATGTACAAAAATAGTCTTTATTCAGAATCAATACATGCAGTCTGAGATGCGTGATGTTGGTGTAATGAAAAGTCAGGCGTTCTCGGTTCTCATACAAAACATGGCACTAACACACATGTACAAAAATAGTCTTTATTTAGAGTCGAATACATGCAGTCTATAATAAGAAGATATCAGTTCTTCTAATTTAACATCCCACTGAATGCTAAAAAGTCATATCGCACTGGAACAGAGCAGAAATTTAAATAATAAGGTGTTAAAATAATTCAGGTAGGGGCTGGTTCCTGTGTGGAATATTTTGATATACACATACCTAGGACATGCATTCTGGAATATTTTGATGTACAAAAGATATTCTTGATATATTTTGTAATGATATTTGCCATGTAGCAATTGAGGACCGAGGAACTTACCCAGATACGAACAGTAATTTAAAGACGCTGCTGCATACATATATGTGTCAACCTGTATCTGTCTGACATGGTGTGACCCAATAAACCATGAAATGTGAAACCAGCGGAACATAACCGTGTTGTCGATTTTAATGACAAAAGATTAATTTGAGGGGCTGTCTAAAAATTACAATCTTAATTATAACAACAGACGTTAACAACAGACGTTTTCTGTTAACCAAACTTCAGTGGCGTCCTTGGGTTTTGTGCTATAAAATATATAAATACAAGTTATTCTAACCTACAGTCTATATAAATACAAATTATTCTAACTTATGGTTAGATAGTCTGAACATCTTGGTGGTGATATATTCAGGCACTAATTCTTGACGTTATAAGCCATTACAAAGACCGGTGCTCAGGGAAGCGCCTCATAGTCCAGGAAAGCTGCCAGGTTGTGCTTCTTGATGTCAACATGCAGCCACCTGGAAGAAATACAGCAGAAACTCGGTGACTTCACATGAACAAAGCAACAGTTTCGTGACTGTGTTTTCAGCAGTGTAAGAGCAGCCAAGGGAGGGAATGTAGATTTTAGGGTCCAGCTAATGGAAGCTTATTAACTGTAGATGTATGCAACTTAATTGCAGACATTTATCTCTGGCAACTGCGACTGGGACAGTTCAGGCGTTACCACTTGTTACTACTGTACGCAGGCTGATTCCACTTGGTATACATGTACGCACAGGGCATTACACATGTACAGTGGTTCCTCCATTTTAAGGCCACCGGTTTAGCCGGGAAAACTGTGATCTGAAATTGGGGGTGGTCTCAAAATGTGTGGATATTTATTTCGAAAATAGAAGCTTGGTGTCGGATGACAGTCTTAAAATGGAAGGGAGTCTTAATATCGAGGGGGTCTTGAATCAGAGGAACCACTGTTCTTTAAGCTGTTTTTGAGGTCTCAAAATATCTACATGTCCCAGGATCTATACAAATCTTATAACTTATAAGGGAAGACCAAAGCTATCGATGCCTCCGTTATAAACTTACACTGCCAGTGACAGTGGAGCCAGAATGAGTCCACTAGCAGCCAGGAAGCTGAGGCCAGGGTAGAAGTTGACAGTGGCGGGGAACAGCAGGAATCCAAACACCGCACTGCTGGTAACAGTGGAGAGGCACTCGGCGGCTACCATTATTGAGAGAACTCGCCCTGGGAAAATCAGCAAGCAGGTTTATTGCTCATAGAACACAGAAGAGTCTTCTAATTTAATACAATGAACCGTATTCTGTTAATAGCTGGAAACTATCCACATACTTATGTATATCGTGCAAAAACATTTAAGCCCCAAGCAATAAATGATGAGATGCACTTCAGGCAAATCTCGCTGTTTGTTGGTTGGGGTGCTCAACGTTTTTGTACAGCATACTCCACACTAGACAAAGATTCCCTACACTGCCGTTTACAATCAGATTAAACTTTAAATATCACGCCATGAAACACACTACATGTATGTTAAAACCTTTAATTAACAGTGTTTAAAAGTCAGAAAAAAACAACAAAAAATAATACAGTCAAATAGTGTTATTATTTGACTAGCTCTTGCAGCAGCAAAATCTGTTTTGAGAGTGCTCATAATAGGCCCTGTCTTGAAATGTATTTGCTAGCCTCTGACTTGTGTTGACGCGGGGGACACTTTAAATATCCTTTGATAAACATGCGTCCCACGAGCAAAATGCCCCACACTTTGACAATATATATATAGATGTATACAGATATTTGCCCAGACAAACATATTTTCATATTTTTGGCCCTGCATGGCCAACAGAACGCACCTTGCTCTTCTCTGGGCACCGTCCCAACCAGCAAGCCACGCACAGCCACGTACGGCGCTTGGCTAAAAAGGTTTGACGCGGCTCCTGTAGGGACAAAGGGAAATTACTAAATGTGTGTCATTTAGTGAAGTTTCATCAATGACGCATAGCCAGGTGTGACCTTATGTGTAGGCCCTGATAATTGTGTCTAAACTATACATATATACAACTTATTGGTTTGACACACACATATCCATGTACTATGTACATGTATATATATTTGTGCCATATCATGGCGCTGGATCGGAGTTACATTTGTAAATGGACAAAAGGTTATACATGTATAAGCAGTGACGCACGTCCAGGTGTGACCCTATGTGTCAATAATAAAGAACTGATAATTGTGTATAAACTATACAAGTTTAGAGAGCATTGTATTCCACACTGGCGCATACCCTTTTGGTGTTGATGTGCCGTTAAACTTTGATAACACTCACTCACACGTAGGGCTCTAAATATTGTAGTCAACCAGCTTCTTACGAATAATTGTTTTACACACAGTTACCTATAGTTGTCTATGACACCGGACTGATTGTTTTTTTAAGTTTTTAAAGTCAATTTTCTATCAATTCAATTTTTATTTCATTGATTTTCGAATAACAGCTAGCAGTATAACCCCGATATACCGCAGAAACTTTTATACGTACCCACATAGACGAGGCTAGGGGTGGCACTGAACCCCAGAATCACTTCCCCGAGCATGCAGGAGATAAGGCCCAGCAGTAGCAGGCCGGTGTCGCTGAGACGCAGCCGTTTGGTGAACAGGGGGATGGCCAGCAGCAGAGCCACAGCAGAACACGCCTCGTGTACGCCCCGGAAATAGCCGTACTGGGTCTGATTGAAGGACAGCGGGGGGTGGATTAGGAACACATACCCTATACTGGACACTGGAACAGATAATACACACACATGCATACACTACACAAAAAAGTTAAGCATATTAAATATTTCACACTTAGAGATTCCCCACATTGCCATTTTTAAAATATTAAATATCCTTAACTTTTTTTGTAGTTGATATATGCTATACGTGCACGCATAGCACATATGAAATACACAAAGAGTTAAGGATATTTAATATTCTTAACTTTCAGTGTAGTGTATATACCCCGCCATATAGCAGAACTGCATTAGGCAATACGGGAACATTTAAATTGCCCCACATCATAATGTGATCAAAGAGGGGAAAATTATTTCTTTTTGCAAGTGTGATATACTAGCTGATGTTTATTGCTTAATACTAGCCTAGCTAGTCCGTGTTCGAAATACTAAGCGGAAACTCAGCTCTAGGGGGAACGACTCAGGACCAGAAATAACTATAGGCAGACCCACTTGGCAGCTCCAGTGGCCAATGGAATACAGTAGCCTATACTATAAACTTGACAATTGTCTCAGACATAACGAAGTCCATGTACGATACATGTAGCTTCGCTTGCGTCATCTCTAACTACATTGTAATGTAGTTACAGGTGTCAGTTAACCTGGTTTCTTTGCACCTAACTAATCATGACATGAAGAGGTTTGGTGTAAGGTATTGTGGAGGTGGCGACTTCTTTACACTAAAGTATCTGGGGGTATTGTCTGTCGCTAAAAGGGGCACGACCCTGTTGACCAGCCCTACATGTATGTGCCTTCAAGGCTTGACAGAGGAACGGCCAACGGCCGAGTCATCAACGTTCGCACCTCATTACCCTGATTACTGGTTCCCCGGGGCAAGTGAAGTTTCCTTATCGATGTTCCCCTTAGTTATACCTACATGTATTAGGTTGATGCATTCAAAACCACCTTTCCAAAAAGCTCACTTAAGCCTGAAGAGACTTTCGTCGGGCAGTATTGTTTCATTAGGGTGATATGGCCAAAATGTGTGACGAGATACAGACTTCGACCGTCGATCTGGATCGAGGCGACGAAATTAAATTGCAATTCACCACACGTACCATGACTAACAACAGGCGATAAACGAAGAACTGCTCAGAATAATATTAGGTCACACAAAAATTATCTTTTCTCAATGACTCCTTATCCGGTTTTGTACATTCCTGAAAAACGTACATGTAGCGAAGCTGCCCCCAATTGTATGGATGGCGAAATTTAATTACACCGGCTGCAATGGCCAGTTTAATGTGTCACGATAACACCATTTAAGGACAATAAGCATCAAATCTAATGGTGGAGGACATTGGCCACAACTTATTATAGTACTATGTAGCATGCTTAAAAGCAATATACACATGTATATGGTTTTCCGCATGCATGTACACGTACGTTCTAAGCCATTGGAAGTGTAAAATTTGACCGATCTGAATGTGAAATTCAACAGGTGGGTGATGCATGCAGTGACCGCGTTCAGTTCAGGATCATCTAACAGGGGAACTCATGCACTCAGGGTAATCTTATTACTCGGCTACTTTAAGGTCCACACCAACGGTGTCATGATTGGTTACGAGGTTATTTTGAATATATTCTGATGGTTTGAGGCACGCTTCTTACCCGAACAGTTGGAGACTCCGTAGAGGAAGATGAGTGACATTTGGACGGCAAGCCGACGGTTAGCACTGGACGGCCGTGGTTTCCACAACACCTCGAACGTGTCCGTTAGAAGCCGGGAGATGCGTCTCTCACTGCCCTTGTATTCGACGCCTTGGTGGGAGGACGTGTCATGTTCCTGGGCTTCCACTCCTCGAATACGCGTCGTACCATTAGACTTCCCTACGTGTTTGAATGTTTTCGCGGTTTCGATTGTGTACTTCTGTTCATTGTTTTGGTAGTCAAGGCCCGGCGGGGGCCTCGGTTTATCTTTAAGAAACACGAGGACATATACGATGGTCAAGAGTATGATCCCGATGAGACCGGAGTAGATGACCACAAACCCGACTTGTTGTAAGAGTATACCAGAGAGGAAAAATGCGACGATCATTCCACAGCGGCTGGCGGCTGTCAGAAAGGAGAACCGGCACGTCTTGTCCTCTGGTGTTGTGACGTCACTCAGGTAACTATAGCAACATGCGTAATACGTGAGCTTGCCCCCCAGAAGGCCGTAGGCTAAGCTGCCCATAATCAGCAGCCACGTTGGACAGGACGGAACCAAAGCCACCAGCAAGTTCGGGACGAGCGAGAGAATGTGCCCCACGGAGCTGATAACCATCGGGAGCCTGCGACCATACCGGTCGCTGATGCTCCCGAACACCAGCCCGAGAAGCGTGGACGGCAGCAGGCTGGCAATGACGAGGTAAAACTTCCATCGGGAAGTCTCCTGGTCAACGTAGGTTAGCTGAGACATCCGGGTGCTGTTGCCGGCGTGCACGTGATGGACGGATAGTGTCTCGTTGTAGGAGTCCACATATAATCGTTGAAACAACAGGGCGTTTTCTGTAGGTCGGGCCAGGCTGTGGGCGAAATCGCTGAGGAAGAGAAGGGGCTCGACCGTGATGCCCGATAGGCCACACTCCCGTCGGCGAAACATGATGGAATGGTAGTAAATCCCGCACTGTAAGGGCTCCGGTCTTGGCAGCAGACTCAGGATGGTATTATTAGCATGGTACCCTCACTGATTGTAGATGTTCTTACTGTTTGTTTTCCCGCCAAATCGCGAGAGGCCTGTGTCTTGAAGTCATGCTCGCTAGTCCAAAACATGACTGCGTCACTTCTTTGTACATTCGTCCGAATGATTCGAAACTTCCAAGGGCACATGCTGCAAATTTCTGCGTAGTTTTTTTTCCAGGGCAAGACTTTCAAAGTCTTAAATGTGGAAGCATCGGGCACCGCCTCACAAGTGAGCCCACAGACCGCGCCTGGCCACAAACCCCTTTGTCTATCATGGCCGGTCGCTGAAAAATAATCTTAAGTCGAGAACCCAACTTAAGTTCATTAATCGATTGTCTTCTCCGTACTTAAGACCACCAGTGGACTTAAGATTTTTCGAGAACCTAGCCCTCATGTGTCTTACCACCTGTGGCCTCAGGGCCCACGCGAATCACTAATGGCTGACCAGTGGGAAGCTGAGTGACCTCGCGGGGACCTCTTCAGTCCACGGCAGCGGCTGGCGTTATCCAATCTGGTTATATCACATCGCAGCGCAGCCAGCTAGCTATTCCGGCAGGTTTTCCAAACATGTGGTGATTCAGAAGTACATTATATGGGATTAATTAGTTTTAAACGAATCCATGGCAAGAGAGGTTTTGATAACATGTCAGCTAAAAGTTGTTGAGTTTCATTACATGTAGCTATATAAATTAATTGGCAGAACGTTTGGATACAGTCTGGGAGATCGATTGCGAGCTTCATGAAAAAGATACTAAAGATGCTTGTGGGTAACTACATGTAGTTTCTGTCTTTCTTTTTCATTCTCTTTCTTTCGCTTTCCTTCCTTCCTCGTTCCTTCCTTTCTTCCTTCTCCCCCCTTTCTTTCTTTCTTTTTTTCTTTCTTTCTTTCTTCTTTCTCTTTTCTTTTTTGCTACACGGACACTTGCCTGTAAATTTTGCTCAGTAAATGAAATGATCACTGGCGGAATCAAAAGTGTCAAGAAGAGTTGGTTGAAGTCGTCATAAATGCCCCTTGGTGTCGCTAATTATAAAGCAAGAGATCTGTATAATGCTAATTACGTGTCATGAGCTTTTTATCTATGCTGTTTTGCCGGGCTTTGAAAAGCTTGTCTCGGATGTTGGTAGTAGTAGTAGTAGTAGTAGTAGTAGTAGTAGTAGTAGTAGTAGTAGTAGTAGTAGTTGTAGTAGTACTAGTAGTGGTAGTAGTAATAGTAGCTGGAGGAGGAGGAGGGGGAAATAGAATGTGAAGTAGTGATGGTAGAAGGAGCAGCAGCGACGTGATGGCATCATGACAACTCACAATTAGGTCTGAAACCACCGGAAACCTCGCAACTCAGGTTTTAAATAGAGACATCGTCATCGGCGTCAGCGTCATCATCGTGGTAGTAGTAATAGTAGTAGTAGTAGTAGTAGTAGTAGTAGTAGTAGTAGTAGTAGTAGTAGTAGT
>JAAUYG010101882.1_pt1 | contig 11542 bp, 11 predicted proteins | sample 7278091 | NCBI WGS metagenome assembly JAAUYG01 (sample SAMN14350201, study PRJNA611818) | marine sediment metagenome | isolation source: surface marine sediment (0.6m) | place: French Polynesia: Moorea | collected 2018-08 | reverse complement strand
CGCAGATGTCCTGAGATCCCTCTGTTTTATCCAGAGTTGAGCGCAACACAACCTGATCTTTGAGAAACTCCGGAACGCCTGTTTAATTTGATCCGTAACCGTGCACAAGCCAAAATTATGAGAAGCAGGGATTGTATCCTTCAGTTTGATCACTTGGCAGAGTAAATCGATGTGAGGCCAATTTGGCAACAAGTCAAGCGAATGGCAACGAAGCGAGTATCACGCTTAGGTTGGAAACCAGGAGATCCAGCTTTATTGGTTGTCCGTAACAACTGTCAATTCAATCACTTAAGATCCTAGTACTTTGTCACTGGAGTCACCAAGGTTAAGATGGAGTGTACAACATCAGTCATTTGTTATTCTTTTAGTTTCAGATAAGGACACAAGTAAAAAACCGTTTGAATTACATGCAGTTGCAAATTCTGCCTCCACATCAGAAATTTCCTTTCCTGCGACTTGCCAGCTTCGTTGCTTTCGTAGAAATATTTATGGTGACATGTTGACATTTGAGCCAGTTTTACTTTTAGTTTTTGCCCTTTCATGTGTCAATGTTCTCCTACTTTGCAACTATGGAGAAACAATCGCGTCGTTTCCCGTTTTTGCCGAGACACCGTCCCTGCCGTTGGCAGAACAGTGACCAGAATAAGACTGGGAGCAGTGCTGCGGAGTTTTGTGGTCGTTGAAACCAACGCAGGTGCCGTGTTGTGAGCCTCTGTTTATGAGGTGATGCAAACTCTGATGGCCACAAAAGTTTGCTTTCTGGTGTTTCAATGTCATTTTACAATTTTCATGTACTGGTCCTTTTTCTCAACTGGAAATGCGCCCGCGTCGAGAATTGCTGAAGACTTTGTCCGAGTTTGGAGTTGGTATCTGCCTGCAAATGAGCCCAATGCAGCTTTGTTTGTTTCAGGTGTGTGCATCTGAAGACATTTCGCGTATTTGAGCTGCATTGGTGTTTGACACAGTTAAACTTTTGGTCGTTGACAGCCACCAAGTTATGGTGTTGTGCAGCTTCCCTTCTGCAAACATGCAGCTGCACCTTCTGCAGCAGACCATCCCGTCTATTGATCCCTGCATTTGTGACGTCAGTGAGCGTCATCAATTTCGCGAAATATTCATGCGACAATATGAAAATTAGCACTGCCTCCATTTGTGGCTCGGCCATTATAGGGGTAGATAACCTGCTGGTAGATACCAGCAGAAAGCGGTTTGATCTTTTGTCAGCAGTTGATTTTGATTTAGAGCAGGACAATCAGAACTGAAACAGGAAAAGGAGGGAAGCTGTGAACAGATTCTCAGGAAGGATAGGAGGAGGGGGAATAGCGAGGAGCAACACCTATTCGGAGCTGTGAAATTGTTTCACAGCTGGAAATGGTGAAAACAAGATGGAGCATGTATGATGTGATGGTACGTCTCGGGGCCCTTCTGGTGGCCTTGATGGGGGTGACGTGGGCAGCCCCAGATGTGATGACCAACACCTGGCTTGTGAGGCTACACGGCAATCCCGGAGTACGAGTCGCCAGGTCCGTGGCCGCCAGAAATGGATTCAGCTTCATCAGTCCGGTAAGAGTGCATCCATGTTTATTTTTCGTGAATCTTCCTGTTTTGCAGTGCAACCGCTGCGTGTGCAGTCTTCAGCGTCAAAATCCACAATTGAAAATGAGACCATTGCCGCCTCCTTTGATTCTTTGTCCGTCGGATGAATGTTTCTGAAAGCCTCCAAAACATATGGTGAAAAGCATTCTGCTAAACAGCTACAAATAGTTAATCTCTTTGGCTCAAAGAGAGAAATGTTAGGCTTTTACGCTGTAATTCCAGCCTCAGGGGGATGAAACAAACGTGATCTTTGTGCACATGGCTGATCCCCGCAGAACAACGCCAAATAAATAGGTAGTGCATGTGACCGCTTCCTTTCATTTGCCAGAATCACCTTGGCATTGATAGATTGATGGACTTCTGGAGACGCTGTGGTCAAGAGGCATGACCGCTGTGCACTTGAAAGTGTTGTCCAATGACTTTGAGATGTCCTCCAGTGGTAGTTGTTTCGGAAAGGGAACCTGCAGTGCAGTTCACAGTTTGACTTTATGCAGGATGGAGAAGATCAAAAGCGGGAGGGCTGTCGCGATTCATTGCCTAAAGGTGGCCATACAAACCGTCCCTCCCCCCGCACTTTTTTGCGGAAGCGATTCTCTGTTTGTTCTGAGAAAGATTCCGTCCTGTTATTTGTCACGATGACTGGCGGCCTGTGGACATTGCCGAAATTGATGCTTTATCAACATGGCTAAAGTGTCATGGCAGCAAAAGGTATTTTTGTCGCTTGGACGAAAACGTGACTTTTTTCTCAGGATGCTACGCCATTGTCATTTTCCATGTGGAAGTCCACCGTCAGACCATGATTCCAGATACTCTTCAACCAAGATATTTTTCACTCCTTTTGTGGATAGCAGTTTCTAGGTTTCTGGCTTCACGCAAGATTCGTGCATGGAGATCAGGAAATTGGGTCGTTTGCAGCTTATCAGCTGGGAAAAAGAAACATCGGAAACTCAAAGTGTTTTTTTTTCAAGACGTGTGTGCTCATCCCTGATTTGACGAAAGACTTGTTTTGTATTTCCTTCCACGGAAACCTTTTTACTTTTGAGGAGCACAAAAAAGGCAGGTCAGAAAAACTTAATGACCAGCGACCAGCGATTTCCTCTTTAGCTGAAACCTCAATTCTTCTAACTGCCAACAATAGGGTTTGATTCTTTTGTTCTCCGAAATACATTTTCACGCAACCAAATTTTTTTTCAGGAAAAAGGGGACCTGAAGTTTCTTGTATTACTTCCTTGTTTGTGACAAGTGCCAAATGGGCCAGTGTTTGCAGTGGTCTTTGTTTTGGCATCAAAGGAGCATGTTCAAGACCAAGTCTTAGAATGGTTCCAGATTTCGTTCAAACCACAAGAGACTGAAAGTTTTGCAGGCCAATGCACAAGTTTGTTCTGATGACCGGGGAAGAGGGCAGAGCAATCGAAGAAAAGAACGAAGTCATCAAGAAATTAGTTTCACCTAAATTGTTTTGTGTTCGTTGACAAAATTATTTTTGGCGTGTCTGTGAGTTCTTGATATTTGGACCAAAGTAACAAGCTAAAACGCTTCTGAGATTCCCAGAAATCTCACAGCAATAAAGGCATGTGTGGGTCTTTGTGAGATCCAGAAATGAAGTTGTCACGAACACATCCCAGAGGGATGCACACAAAATCAGCGTCAAGAACCATTTGCGAGGAGGTGCATCAATCTTAGGCCTGAAACGTTTTCTGCGAGCATCTCAGCAGCAGCAAAAACATCTTTGTGTGGCCTTTTAATGTCTGCTCTGTAGGTTCATAAGACAGGAAAGCAGACAAAAGCAGCTTGAGGGTTTTACAAACAGAATTTATAAACCAGAAGGAAATGAGGGATTTTCATGCCTAATTTCCTTGATGCGACGATTGCAGCTCAGCAGTGGTTGAACCAGTCTTCACTGGAAGACTGACAAATGGAATTGTTTGCCTTGAGGGACTTCAGGCCAGCGACAGTACGGGCCTCGGTAGGATTAGAAGGTGTTTTCTTGACTTTCACCTTGAGATTTGCTGAAGCTTTCTTCTTTTTTTGCTTCTGTAAAACGCTTGAAATACGACAGTTCTCAAGGGAAGATCATGTATGCTCTCTGTGAATGATGCAGGCGCAGATTTAGGCTAGGTGACCGCCTCCCAAGTTGTTTTTAGCCTATTGGGTCAAAAAACATGATTTGCAATCTGAGAGTCAAAAATGCCTTCACACATGGTAATGAGGCACTTGATTCAAAAACTGTTTGCCTTTTTACGAGCACAATTCCTGACAACAGAAGATGCCTGCTGTGTGGTGACAGCCAGCGTGAGAATAGATTCTGTTTTCGATTTTCTGATTCAAAATACTTTGTGCGTGAACAGGGGCAAAATGGCCAGAAGATGCAAAAATGACACAGAAGATGATCTCAAATCTGCTTTGTGAAAAGCACACCACAAACCCGAAAGCCCATTCGTTGAATAGATCTGTGTTTGTTCGCAAATATATATGACAAACGCTTTCAAAATCACCTGCTGTTCCCACCTTGATTTCTTCTTCCACAGACTGTTGTACCAAGAACCCGCTCTCAGCATATTTCGACAAATCTTTTCAATTTTATGCACAATGGGTGTATTGAATGTCGCAACCCCTCATGGAAGTCCTCGCGAGGCATTCTCAAGACACCTTTGACATTCAGAAATGTCATGTCCAGAATTGCAAAGGTCTTTATTCATTTCAAGGTGTTTTTGAGAAACATCACGGACAATCAGTGACAAAGGGGCATTGCAGTTGAATGTCAATATTTTTCACTGTATGTTGTCCATCTGTGAATATTTTGTGTTGTCAGTCCTTTTCAGCTGATTTTCTTTGTCATTTCAGATCCTTGGCTCAGAATCAGAATTTCAGTTCATCCACAAGTTTGTGCCCCACGCACGGACAAGAAGGAGCATTCCACACACCAGGCTTCTTAAAAGTGATCCTTTGGTAAGTTAGGACTATGACCTTCAGCGCAGTGTCACGTTTTCATCAGGACAAGATTGAAATGTCATCCCGGTGCCAGAAATGATGTTTCAACAGAGAAAAATCTGCCTCCAAGAAAACCCATTGAACAAACAGACTCTTTCGTGCCGCAATGAAATATATGTCCCTGACTTTTGCTTTCTTATACCAAACAGGTTCACTCAGCATACCAAATGACAGGGTTTAATCGCCACAAAAGGGGCTACAAACAGATTCGTGGTCTTCCCATGGTTGGTGGCGATAGTGACGTGACGATGCACAACAATGAAGCCAAGCCAAATTCACTGCCCAATGATCCGCTCTACAAGAAGCAGTGGTACATTGTAAGTAGAACACAAAATGCAAGGTGTGCAGACCGTGCACAAAAACAGGCACTTGTGCTGATCGCGGGGGTTGGCTGTCGGATTCCATAGGCCAACTCCGGAATGTTTTGACAAAGCACACTCAACGATCAAACTGACAGTTTTACCTAAATCCTTGCATTCTGGTGTCACCAGCAAACTGGAGTTCAGGTCCAACAAAAAGATAAAATAGCACAATTCCATTTGCGAGTCCTGGATAGAAACCACAAGAAAAAAGATTGTATCTTCAATTATTCTCGGAAGACAAATCGCATTGTGCATTCAAATTGAATTTCTGTTTGTCCTGAAGCTCATTGTTTCGCAATTGAAATTGTATCTTTTGCAGAACAACACTGGCCAAGCTGGAGGCGTTCCTAAATTAGATCTGAATGTAGAAGCTGCCTGGGCCCTGGGATACAGCGGCAAGGGTGTGACCACAGCTATCATGGATGATGGTGAGAGTTTCTTCAGACATTAGGCCTATTCTTTTGTCAGACGGCATCTGGCAAAGTAGGTCAAATCCCCGATTTCGTGATTCCAGAACTTTTCTCACATGTTCTTTGTCTTTTACAGGTGTGGATTACATGCACAAGGATCTTTATGATAACTTCGTGAGTAAACTATTCTCTCATTTGTCAATTTTCTTGCTTTGCAATACGTCACTGAGAGAATGCATTGTCATTGTAATGTACTGGTACATATCCCAAGCACTGCACTGGCAAGTAGCTTCACATATGAATCGCTTGTTGGTGCACGCGGCAAGATTCCAAAATCATTTCGTTCGTTTCTCCAGACATTGATGCAAAAGCTTGCAATAGAGCAATGTCAACAACAGGTCAAAAAATTACCTCTGACAGCAAGTTGGCCTGCCCAAGAAAGATCGCATAGCCGGCTGGATCTTAGCTCTTGTTGTTCCATTAGGCTCAGCTTCCAGGAGAATGTTTTGCACAATTTGCACTTTACTGAAGCAGCATCACAAAGCACAATGTTAAGACATTGCGGCTGCCGTCGCAGCTGATGTTAGAAATTAGTTTGAGTTTTTAAGCCTTGATTTGTGCAGGGACAAATGTTCAGTCTTTGCAGTTCAATTTGCTTGGTCACAGAACAAACAGCAGTACTCTCTCGTCACTGCGTGTGTTTTTTGGTCCAAATCATGTCATTTGGGAATTGACTGATTCGGCAGCTTTGAGCATTGCTTCACTTGATGTTTGCAAATGGCATACCAATCTGTACATGAAGCTGTCGACTGTTTCCAGTGTGTATCTTGACAGCACATCATGTTACCAGTTCCTGTGTGTGATTGCCTTTCGTGCATAATTTTCATTCGAAGAACTTCCTGCTGTCCAAGGCGCTTTTCTGCAGCTGCCTTCGTTGATGGTGGATGTGCTTCGTTGTCTTTGGAATCACTAAACGGGCTGGAGATTGTGTCGTTCCTGTACAGACACCATGAAATGGTTGTCTCCGGAAACAGTTCTGAACTTTGCAACAACATATATGCAGGCAGTCTGCAATTGAATCGCGCTTCGGGCTTTTTCTGAATAATTCAGCAGAAACCCACGCAAGTTGAGGAATTTCAGAAGTTGACAGAATTGCAAACAAACACATTGCCTTTGCTAAACGACCAATCCACATTTTTCTCGACAGTGAACCACTGCTGTGTATCTTGTCTTTTTTCGTGCATTTGCAACAACAGACAATGGCTAATGAGAGACAAGAAGCTAATCCATTTCCTGAAAGCTTTTATGACAAAAGTAAATCTGGAGCACATCCACTCAAAACATTACCTCAGTGAAAGACCATATTCTGAGTCTGTTGGGAATTCAGAAGCTGCTGCAAGCAATGAGAACATTTCATTGTCCGAAGAACAGAGCGTAGAAGCACCATCTCCAAGATAGCTTATGTGAAACAACAGGAACTGTACTTCTGCTTCCGTCTCGTTTCTTCAGAAAATAAGATAGTCTCTGTCTCGTGTCTAACCAGCAATACCCTTGCGTTGCAGAATGCAGAAGCCTCTTATGACTTCAGCAGCAACGATCCCTTCCCGTATCCTCGCTACACGGATGACTGGTTCAACAGGTAAGCTACCCTCTCACATGTCTGGAAGGGATTCTTGCTCAGGATACTCCCTGGAGTGATGTTGTGTCTGTCAGACAGAATACGTCTGCAGCTCAATCGCAAGAGACAAGAAAGCGCAAAAAACTGGTCACATTGGACGCAGCTTTCTGTGGGCAAAAAATGCAGCACATGGTGCAGCACACCATGGCCGTGGCTGGCCAATGATATCTGAGACTTTTCAACCTTGGACATTTACGGCCTCTTGAAAAGATTCAAAGGCAACTGAGTGTTCACGCCATGGCTTGGTCAGCAGAGCGCTTCATCGGGACTGTTTTGAGACTTCACGTGTTGGACTTCAACGAGCTGCAAGTTTTTAATCTGAAAAGAATTAACTTCGTGACAGTGACGAGAATTACGTCGCCCACGTTGGTGCTTATTTAGTCATGATTTCCATGTAGTGGTTGCTTCCGAGGGAAAACGGATTGCTCACTCTGGGTTTTATGTTTCCGCTTCAGCCACGGCACCCGATGCGCAGGTGAAATTGCAGCCAAACGTGATAACAACGACTGTGGTGTCGGAGTCGCCTACGATTCCAAAATTGCTGGTTCGTTGAAAAATGTTTCTGATTCTGATTCATTGTTCGGAACGACGCTCTCAAAAGCTGAGTGCTATTTACCGCAGGCATCATTTTTGGGCAGAAAAAGAAGGGTCGCCCTGTACTCATGGATTGATTCCACTGTTCCATTAATTCTCCCGTACAAAGTTTGTAATTCTCTGGTGTGCGTTTCTGTTTGACAACACGCCTCTATATATATCCTGCTGTCATTCTGGACCAAACACAAAGAGATCTGGGAACCTTCCGACAAACCTGTCTTTTTTTAGGCCTCCGGATGCTAGATCAGCCGTACATGACAGATCTGATTGAGGCCAACTCCATGGGGCACCAGCCGGACAAAATCCACATTTACAGTGCATCCTGGGGACCAACTGATGACGGCAAGACTGTGGACGGCCCCCGTAATGCGACCATGAGAGCCATTGTGAGAGGCGTAAACGAGGTAATTGTCTGTGCAACGGACACGCTTCCGTACTTAACACGCCTGCAGGCTTTGTCCTTATCAGGCAGTGAGCTGGGACAATTACCATAGTTGAGATAAAGCTGTTTGCTCAACACAATGGCTCCTTATTGTTATTTATTAGGGCCGCAACGGACTGGGATCAATCTACGTGTGGGCTTCTGGGGACGGCGGTCCGGATGACGATTGTAACTGTGATGGCTACGCAGCCAGTATGTGGACCATTTCCATCAACTCGGCCACCAATGATGGACAGACGGCCGGCTACGACGAATCTTGCTCCTCGACTCTCGCCTCGACATTCAGCAATGGCAAGAGCGGCTATCAGGATGCTGGGGTGGTGAGTTGTGAGGCAATCTACCCCGAAAAATAGGAGTTCAGTACAAGACAGAGCTCTTTTCACAAGAAGCTGCTTGCGCTGTTGACGCCCACAGTTTTCTGACACTCACGTACAAATTTATCAACGTTTTGTAACAGCACCACAGCGTCCTTGGGACACACACCGACATGTCATTGTAATTGCAACGTCACAAAAGGACCTGCTCTTGTTGCTGAGCGCATAACTGTCCCAAATTGAAAAAGGAAATTTAATGGCTTCTCCTTAATTAAAAATCCTACAATGACTAGGTGGGGTTTTTGTCCTTTGAGAAATCATTTTCATTGCGCCATTCTTTCGGTTGCAATGAAAAGATCTCAAATTAATTGCAGGCAACGACGGATCTGTACGGCAAGTGCACGACTCGTCACTCGGGAACCTCTGCTGCTGCTCCTGAAGCTGCCGGCGTCTTCGCTTTGGCTCTGGAGGCGAAGTAAGCGCATTCCATGCAGATGTTGTTTTTGCCTCTCACATGCATTGCCAGCAGAAAAATCCCAGGTTCAAACTTCCGCTGAACAAGATGTGCTGATTGTGTATTTCCTGCAGATGTAAAGTCTCCCATTACCTCGACTCCATCCTCATTCTGCTCTGAGAAACCTTTGCCTTCCTGTCATTCCGTCGTCATAGAATCTGTAGAGACACGAAGCTCATGAACACAGACATGTGATGTTTGAGGAAGGACGCACTTCATGCACTAAGGCTGAGCACAAAGAAGACCGAGGTTTTTTTGTATGGATAGAATGAGCCATGCTACTATTCTGTAGCAGCAGGCTTCATTGCTCAATACGACGATGGTTGCAAAGCGTAATCCGTGACAAGCGCAAAAACAGGGGACTGGAAGAGAAATAATTCCGCCAGAAAGAAATGGGTTTTATTTTTGCTGTCTCAGAATATTTTGTGTTCAAGTTCAGATGTTTCCCGCGATAAACTCTGACAAAGCAGAGTTTCTCCCTCGAGCTGATATTTCACCTGAAACTTCGCATGCCCTTGCAGGCCGCAGCTGACATGGCGCGACATGCAGCACTTGACGGTCCTGACGTCGAAGAGGAACCACCTGTACGACCCGCACAACCAGCACAACTGGACCATCAACGGCGCCGGACTTGAGTTCAACCATCTCTTCGGGTACGGGGTCCTGGACGCAGGAGACATCGTGGAGTTGGCCAGTAACTGGAAGTCTGTCCCCGACAGATTCCACTGCACAGCCGGAACCGTCAAGGGAGGCGACTAGTGAGTTTCATTTCAGTCAAGCACAATTCACTTTCACAGGACACACAGGGGCAACAAAGTCACTAAAATGGGGTGACCTACTTTCTACGAATGCTTCTGAAATGTGGTCTTGTTTGTCAAGAGGCATGATTTTGCTTTTTGCAGCCAATTCTCCACCAAGCGATCCCTGATTCTCTCCATCGACACTGACGCCTGCAAGGGAATGGAGAACCAGGTGAACTATCTGGAGCACGTGCAGTCCTTCATCACTCTGAAGGCGACGCGTCGTGGAGACGTCACTCTCTACCTGGTCTCACCCATGAACACAACGTAAGTATCTTGGTGTTCCTCTTGTTGTTGGTTCAGTCTGTCCACCTCAAAGACACAAAAAAATGTCAGAACTGCCATGAAATAAGGGACAGACGTTCTCTGAGTTTGGGCAGTCAGCAACAAAATGCTCCTCCATTGTTTTCTGCTGGCACCCGTAAACGATTTGAGGGCCATTAGAAGCCAGAAACCCCAAGGACATTTTCTGGTCGAAGCTTGCTTTATTTTAACGGCGGTTCAGTTCAAGTGTGTTTTTGTGTGCTGACAGTCCTTCAGAATCACTCTCTGGAAAGTGAAATGGTGACTGATTTTTATGCTATCTGCATCAGAGGTTTCATCCGTGCAAAGTTTACGAGCAGCAACAGGGCTTCTTTATCTTTCTTCGTTGTTATTCGAGTCACGAGCTTCAGAATATGCACAGGAAAAAAATTTGCAGAAAGTCCCCTTCCTTTCGGTGCCTGGATGTTTGGCCAATTCAGTTTATTGTGAATCTGTGGTGAGTTAGCCAGCTTCTGGGTGGTGTGTTTCCAAAAGCTTGAGACCGCCTTGGGGCCCCAGTCTTAAATCCGCTTTGAGGAGTCGTTTTTACATGTGCGTCTGTTCTGCCTGCAGGTCAATGATCCTGAGCAAACGCCCCAAGGACGACGACTCGACCGACGGCTTCACCAAATGGCCCTTCATGACGACGCACATCTGGGCTGAGAACCCGCGCGGCGTGTGGCAGCTGTTCGTCATCTTTGACTCGGACGAGCCGCAGGAGGGCGTCCTCATGGAGTGGACCCTGATGCTGCACGGCACCAAGCACTCCCCGTACGTCAACCAGAAGGTCGGACGCAAGCACTCCAAGCTGGCTGTCGTCAAGAGGGAGCACGAAAACGGCCGCAACTTTCAGTATTGAATCGACACGAGACGGACTGTGAAAAAGCCATTCGGTTCCCAAATTGGCAGTCCGTGGTTCCTTGCTGTTCTTGACACACACGTTTAAAAACACTAAGAAACCAGAAAAGGCGCGAACTTGAACGTTCAAAATTTGTCCTGGCCATCAAGGTTTGATCTGATAACTGTCCACCTGCAGCACACAAAATGGAACATCTTCATCGACAAGAACTTACACAAGTGAGGCAACACTCCAACAAAACAAACACGAACACCTGCAGATCGAGGACATCTTTTTTCGCGAAAGTTAAATTTCTCATTGACAATGCATACAGGTTCGCTGTCAATGTACTTCAGGAAATTCGTATTCCTTCTCTTGTTCAATGAGTGTTGCCTCAGTTGTGTTGTCGCCTTCACTTCGCAAAAACCGAACAAGAATGTCAGAATGACCGCGGAGGATGAAAGGGAACACACACTGATGTTGAACTCAGTGTGTGGAACCACGCACTCATGTCAGGTTGTTTGGATTTCGCGCGGTGGAGTGTAATGAGCGGGGTAAAAATACAAAAATGAACAAGCTGTTCACCTCCAGATGTTACTTCTATCCATGTTTTCTTTTTTCTTTTATGTCAATGGGAAGTTATTTTAGAAGGAACATGAAATGGAAGGTGACACAAAGTCGCGGAAATGTAAATATCTAT
>JAAUYG010108968.1_pt1 | contig 11543 bp, 5 predicted proteins | sample 7278091 | NCBI WGS metagenome assembly JAAUYG01 (sample SAMN14350201, study PRJNA611818) | marine sediment metagenome | isolation source: surface marine sediment (0.6m) | place: French Polynesia: Moorea | collected 2018-08 | reverse complement strand
TTAAACTCCTGGTACATGTAGAAATAGGTTTCTGCACTTTTCCTGATTGAAAGTAGGCAATCATAATAACACTTCAAAACGACCACCAAATTCATAGAGTGGATTTTTCTTGTTTTATAATGTGCATGTACAGTCATATGCAAATATATATCATATGTTTAGCAAGTTTCTGAGTGTTTATATCATTTGTATCCGATATTTGGTATTCGAAAACTAAAAATACAGTGTAGTAACCAATAACGATGTGAACAACCAGACTTTTGCGTCGGAAATCGTCCCAGTTTGTCAAGAAAGTTAAAATTTCAAGTAGTTAGTCATGTTAGTGGACAGATAGTAATGGTACATAGTTTTGTCAGTCACCACTAGGCACATTTGTATTTGCATTTCATTTCTTTTTTTTTTTTTCTATAACTACATGTACATATGCTACTTAGCAATGGAATAACAGGTACAAACAAAAACTTCCAGATAGCACCATATGCAAGTTCAAAATAACAATACTTTAAGTAATAACAACTCTGTGAATGGGAATTCGGTTCAACACCATTATATCTCGTAGTTCTAGAAATTATAAAGTGCATTTCAGTGAGACAATGCTGAGACGCATATGCTTGCAAAGTCCAAATATAAATACCTTGTTTTTTTCCAACTTCATCGTAATTATGACTAGCTCATACGTGTTACTGATGAGTACATGTGGCACATTTAGTCTTCCAGGTATTCATTGGAATGATCATGAGAATTTTGATACCATATTCTTTGGACTTAACATGTAATATTCTTGCGAGGCAGTGCATGTGTACTACTTCTACCATTCTCAGCAGACAATGGACTCTTAAGCAGCAAGTAATATAATCTTCTTCAAAATGCATTTATTCAAATTGAAAAGGGTTTTTTTTTTCAGGGGTATGGTTACATTATGGGTATGCTAGGATATATACTTCTAGGTTGTTTTGTGTATTGAGACATACACTGTATCTGACTAATCATGTTAATGCAATGCTGCTCCCTAATTCTGCATTGTCCATATATCAGTTGCTCAAATCCTGAATCATATCCCCCTCCCACTAATTTTGCCTTGCTTTAGTAGAGGCTAGCATCAATTGATCCTGTAAATTTTCTGAAAGGGGCGAGCATGTCCTCTGGCGAGAGGTAATCAATTGCCACTGTGTGTGATGAAGTATGCTGGCCGCCAGTTAAAACTGGAGCCTGGGCTTCTTCTGCGCCACAGGTTCCCTTTGTCTCTCTACTCTTGCCATCATTGTCTCTCGTTTAATGTATTGAGAGAATGTGGTCTGGTCCGGTATGAGCCGACAGTGGCGTTTTTCTGTTGAAAGCCACGCAATATTGATTCCCTGGTGTCTTTACAAAACACAGGGGTTATTGTCAACGTGCCGCTACTAAGTAAACTTTTCAGCCTTACATTAAATCTTCGGCTTGACAGATTATTGGCAGCCTGAGGCTTTTCCTACAGTCTCAACTGAATGAAGATTCAGAGGCTTGCATACATGCATTGACTACTGGAAGTTGGGACCCAGCTTATTATCCTGTTAAAAGAATACATTTCTCCCTCTCTTAGTGGCCACTCTCTACAGAGGCCACCCCCACTAATATTATGGCCACAAATTTATGCCACTACTACTGCAAATGCAAGTAGTTCTCCCTCTTACCAAATGTCACCTCTCAAATATGACAATAATTTCTTGGCAAAGAGGATGGCTAACCTTAATAGAGGGGGGCTTACTGTAGTGGGAATTTTCAGTTCTGCAGTTCTATGCTAATTATCAACGTAAGTTGATTTGAAAATTAAAAGTACATGTACGTGATGCAAGTTGAGAAGGCCACCGGTAACGAAACTCAGAAAGATTCAAGGCTGCAGTTGCCATGGTTACAGTTACATGACCACTACCAGACCTACATGATATACTTTCTATGAGTACAGGTATCTGATTTTTGCTGAGAGTCTATTCAAAGATAAACTGAGCATTGTAGTACGTTCTTAAAAATAGCCAGCTTGAGAGGTTTAGCACCCTATCCTAGTATTAAAAGTGTGCTGGTAGGAACATGCATATGGCACAGATGATAAGGTACATTTGTAGGTGACGTTCATACTAGCACACTGCAAGGGGTACACATGGGTCCATAAAATATGGGCCGATTCGAGTTTTATTTTTTAACATAGAACTACGAATCAGAGATCATTATTTAAGACCCCTATCTGAATCTTATATCTATATTTAACAGCCATGGTGAGTCCCAGATCACTTTTTAACAGATCATCACTGGATCGTAGTTTTATAGGTGGGCTGGCTGACAAATTGGCAGTGCACCAAATCGCTCTATTAGTGAGGAGTGCAGATCGTGACTCTCAAGATAAGAATTTGGTTGTTTCGCTAGGTCAATTTGCCAAAACGGCCGATTCGCGCGATGCAGTCAATTCAATTTTAACCCATGTGTACCCCTACTGCATGTGTAGTAAAGTTTCGTAACAGACATGGATTTTGCAAAGTTAAAGGGTACAATACAAATTGCAACAGTAAAACTAAATCTTAACATGGTCAGTGTATTTAGTAATGAAAGGTTTGAACTCACACTGTGTCTATCATTTTAATATCATTTATGTTCTGATAGTTATTTTTCAGAAGGAGTACATGTATACGTAGTTACGTACCAAGGTGTTTTAGAAAATACAAACGTTACTACATGCTGGTTTGAAAAAGATGATATTCAACTTGGTTAAGATTGTGAAATCTTACACTTCCCATAGAACTACACCCATGAACTTTATCGCTGGCATAAAGTACGTAACAACCAACAAACTTAAGAAGTACATTTCAAATTAGGCACTTATTAACATGATTTATTTTTTCAACAATCAAAAACAAAGAACTTACAGTTACAACCATCTGGCATATGTTACACTATGGATACGATATTGGTATTATCACTACTTACATGTATGGTGTATAAGAGGGTTTAATTATATTATGATGCTATTTTAACTCTGTTCTCAGATTTCTACCTTATAACAGACGCACACTATTGCTACATTAGCTTGCAGCTCAATACATGTACAATCCACTCACACATGGCACAGTCTTCTCCCCATCTCTTTTAATGTATTTTCTACAGAATGCAAGCTTAAAAAAGACTTTGTATACACATGTTCCAGGTAATCAGGTTTCATGTCTTCCCCCCCTTCCTCCATACATGGACATGTACATTTGAAAAAATACGTTATGTTCATCATATTCAGAGAGTACCCTTGAACGATTATGTCCATGTGTACATATACAATGTTACTAATGTCTGAAAAATTTACCATACTTCTACATGCTATTGCTAGGGGAATATGTGTGCTGTATATTCGCGCCGATAGACAAGCAGGATGTTTGATTGTTTGTTTATTTATTCGTTTTTTCAAAGACAAAGAAACATTATCTTAGGGTGTAATAAAGGAACATTAGGAACATAAAAAATATCCTTTCTCCATGCATGTGGGTTTCTGAACATGCTGAAACTGATTTCATGTGTCATATACATGTACAATAAGGAGATGTGGTATCATTATCTGCTATAAATAAGTTCCATGTATGTACCTTTAACAAAAAAAATGGCTAACAGTCCTTTGGTATTGAGTTTTCCTCTTTAGAGTCTTAACATTTATTTCCGTTGTGTTTAAGAGTCTTAGGACTTCTTCCTTTCCAGTTTCATTGTGAGAAAATTTTACTTTGCCAACAGCTTCTCTTGATTTGTTCCAACAATACTACAGTGTAGAAAAATACAGAATTATAAATAGGATGACTGAATTAACAATAACCATGTGCACAAATGTACATACTGTAATAACAATAAACCAACAATATTCGCAGAGAGTTTTGATGCTGTAAATTAACCATTGCCATTTCAGCATGGCTTATCAAAATATGACATACAGACACTAACATACTAGTACATGTACATGTACTTGTACCATATTTTATAGACTCATTCAGATACACATACATGTACACTGCACTTGGAATATTTATATTTATATTTACCGGTATATGTGTATATATACTTGTTTATACAGTTTTGAGTCTATTTTCATCTATTTTAACATCAGTGACTACCGGCAGTACACTTGAAAAGTACCACTCTATACATGTACCATAATGTAATCGACATTTTATACATGAAAGCAATACTGTTGGCATTAGTAGGAGCTTAGGGTTTAATGATTTCCATAGCTACACAGCAGTGCCATACTCATCCGATTCGCCGGGTTTAGGGATTTTTGATGATGTTCTTGTCTGACGTGGAGATTTGGGCTTCTCAGGTTTCACTGGCCCAAACGGGGGACTGAGGATGTCATCAAGTGAAGCTGTGGTATGTGCCCAGGCAGTTTTAGCCCGCGGTGAACCGTGGGGTGGCGTACCACCCTCACTAAGGGGCTTGGTCGGCGAGGCAGCTTTATTCCGCATATGAGGAGGTAGAGGACCTACAGGCTGTCCTGGTCTGAATCCATGGATCTGGGGTTCTGGAGCCCCAGGACTGCGGATGATGCTGGGCAGCTGTCGGGATTGACCTGGTGGTGGACCTGATTGAGGTCTACCTGTACCTCGATGTCTTGTCTGGGGAGATAACGTCACTGAACTCCCAGGGACCATACGGGAAGTCTTGTTTGGTGGCAAGCTATGCTCATCCAGTGAAGGTAGCATTCGTATCGTCCTACCACATAGGGTGTCTGAACTAGACCCACCAGGGTCTCTGTGATTCTCACCTTTTGGTCGACTAGGTAACGTCCTATAGTGACCTGGATCCTTGTGTGTCCCATAAGGACTCTCTTGCTCTGGTTTGTCTTTGTTTCTGTGCGCCTTTTCGTCAAGTCCTCCCGTGGAATGGCTGGATTTGATATGCTGCTTTCTGGGTAATGTGTTGCTGCTGCTCGCGTTACTGTGCCCTGTGGCACCAGGTTTACCAGCAGCATGTTGGTGGTCCTTTAGACACACAGGATTGGTACAAGGGGACAAGTCCTTTGCAGGCTTGGGCAGCTGTTTGTGTTCAGTCGAGCTGTGTCTAGTTGGAGATGGACTGTGTGCAGATTTCTGCTGCCTTGTTGAGTCACTATCACTGCTATCTGCACTGCGGAGGTCACTTCCTCCAGTATCCTTGTGCCTGTCGCTCCTACCACCTGTACGAGCTTCACCACCTGGCCTGGATGACTTGCTACTCGGGGCCACACCCGGCCGAAGTTCACTGGGTTTAGCATAAGGATTTTCTGCTCGCTTGTGTGAAGTTGTCTGTACAGGGCTACACGGGACCTGTGGTGGTGGCACAGGTTTACTCACAGCATGTTTGTTACCACTGACTAGATCGGGGACTTTGCCACTGCTGCCCGGACCACAAGCACCGGGGTTGGATTCAACAATAGGCGACTGAACTTTAGGAGGTTGCTGAGCCTCCTTGCTGTGGCTTGCACTCCCTTCTTTCTTCATATTCCTTTTATCATGTTTATGTGGCTCATCATCACTGGAACCACAGGGAACTTTTTTATCCACCGCTGGACAGAACACCTTTATTTTAAAGGGCTCAGGCGTGAGGTCTGCTGTGGGACTCTTCTTTGGCTGTTCTGCCGTCTTGTGTTTCGGCTTGGCTGCAGGGCTGACGTGATTGCCTTGCCGTTCCTCAATGTGGTCATCCTGTCTGTTTGACAGCAAACCTGTCCTGTCTGTGACCAGATTCTTATTATTCTCCTTTATTTCAGCATCAATCTCTTCTTCCCTCGTGTAGACATCCACATGAAGATCTGGCTTGGCACTGGTAATGATAGGGGTGTCTGCCCCTCTTGAGGTTGTATTGTTGGAATTAGCAACAGGATTTGGGGGATTTTCAACTTTATGATTTGCTTCTGGAGGTTTATAAGCCTGTCTTTGCCTGTTTCTGATCCTGAAGTACAGGATAGCCACCAGCACTGCCACGCCCAGTACTACCAATATCACAGCAACAACCACCCCGACTAATGTCGCCGAACTGTTATTTGCTTTGTCGGTGTTTTCACCAGTACCTGCTGCTTGAAACCAAAGCTTGAAGGTAACCTCGGAGTTTCCAGCAAGATTGTGAGCAATGCATTTGTAGTCTCCAGCATCTTCCTCATTGGCATCTTTGACATGCAGCACACTGACCACATGTATGTCACCGTGCTCGGAGGTGGCAATCCGCTCAGTCACTTCATGCTTCACGTTGCCCTTGCCGCGTTTCCACTGGATAACTGGCCGCGGATCCCCATACACGATGCACTCGATATCCATATCCGCGCGTGGCTTCAGATGAAAGCTAGTCCCATTGTTGAGGTGAATGCTACTGGGACAAGCAAACTGATCTGGTTGCAGTTCCTTCCACTCAATAGAATGCAGCAGTTCTGGAGCTGTACATGCTGGGGTGTTAGTGATGAAGTCCCAGTTTTTTCCTTGAGCAGAAACCCAGTTGCGAAGCCAGCGTAGATGGCAGTCACATACCCAAGGGTTTCTGTACAGTCGAAACACATTGAGGCTAACTGGCAAGTACCTTCCCATTAAGGGGTCAAGACGCTTCAGTTCATTGTTAACTAGGTTAAGCTCCACCAAATTATCAAGACCTTCAAAGGCCCGAGGGTGAATGCGTTCCAAAAAACAGTTTTCGAAACTCAGTTTTTCTATATGTCTTAAACTTTGCAATGTTCCTTGGTTAATATATGTGATTTGGTTGCTTTTTAGGCTAAGCGTTCGCACTGAAGCCATGTGCTGAAACATTTCTGCCTGTAAAATTTTGATTTGGTTACCATCCAAATACAGAGTTTGCAGGAGTCGCAGCTGACGGAAGGCATCTGGTGCTATTGTTTCAATGTTGTTCCGTATCAACGAAATCTCCTGTAGACCATAACAATGCTGAAAGGCATCAATTCCTATGCTCTTTATCTGATTGTCATTCAAGAGAAGAGTCGTGGTGGTCCTACTTATGGATGGGATTTTTCGAAGTCCTTTGTTTTGACAGTCACTAACTTCTACGTGACCCTGATGGTAATTGTCACAGACACTTTCTGTGGTGCCAGTCTGCAGCTGGCAGCATGCCAAAAATATGGTCCAGCATGCATGAATGCAGGTGTATCCACGTTTGTGCACAGACATTGTGTATTAAACTTTGCCGCCAGATGTACAGTTGATACAGATGACAGAGTGCATAATCCTAAATCAATTACACTTACCATTCACCTTGGTTAGTATTCCTTGGCTGATGAAATTGTATCCAAAACTACACAATGACAATGCGGAATCGAAATATATGTTATCCATAAAGTGATAGCCTGAAGCACTTTTGTTAATGCTGAAGTCAGATGTCTCCCCCAGGAACACACATCTCATCATTCACAGTTGCCAGTATCCACAGAAGCCGCATTCTGAAGTACATTCCTGGTGATAATACTTCCGTCTGCAGATTAATGTTGGTCACCTAGGTGTCATAGCAGGGGAAAGATGGCCATGCCATCACATCAGCAACCAGTGCTGTGCACACTGAGGGGGGGGAAGTCCGTCCCTTGTGGCTCACTAGGAGACCGGATAGCAGCATCATTAGTGGTATGCCCTCAAGCATTATAATCCATGTCCTGGCATATCCCGTGAATGGTGTTGTGCAGATTATTATCCTTGACCATCCCCACAAAATGAATTTGCCACAGAACTCACACTGCTGGAGGACACATGCTACTGTCTACCTGCATGGATGTAGACAGCTTACATGCAGGCCACACAGTTACCACAGGCTGAAACCAATATCTGGTCATTTAGACATCACTTCTGTGGAAGTTACAACCACAACCATTTGTGAGTGACCAAGTATAGAGTTGCATTTGATTATAGCTCTGCTGCTGTAGCTATCAGGATCAGGACAGCCGAAGGCAACCACTGTGCCTGGCATCAATGGTGCTTTGTGTCCAGTCAGCGATTTACTGCCCAGATCAGTTGTCTCAATCTAATTATCCTGATCAAATGAGCTTTTGGCAACTGGGTTTGCTCATGTTGCCTCAATCAGGAGATGCAATTCCATTGTGGTAAATGTGCCCTTCCTGAAAAAAGCAATCTCAGACTTCCAGGAATGCGGCGTCCTCTGGCCTGGCATGTATGTATCCAGTCAAAGTTCTAAAATACTGGCTTGCTCTGCAGCGTTATTCAACACCAGCATTGCCAAGGTTGAACTCCCCGGCTGAAGTTGCCGGGGTGGCAGGGCCTAAAGGCTGCTTCAGATATCAAAAACTCTCCACACTGCCTTCGTCCTGGGGTACCGTGCAGTGGGGCAGTAGGCAGCAAGTCTTGACACTCCGCAGTCCCTGACAGGAGTGAAATTATTAGCCCAATTATTGCTCCTGTGGTTCTCTTGGCAGATTCCTATGTCTTTTTCCATTATGCCGCCGGGAAGCATTGGACCTTCTAGTGTGCGCCCTGATTGATGAGTAAATAATCTGGGTGAAATCGGCAAATCCCCACGTGTCAGCAGACAAGGCTCTTGGGCAGAGCAGCAGCAGCAGTCATTGTGACAGGAGCGAACAATGATCAATCATGACTGGGGTGGGTTTTTTCTCATCCCTGGTGTGGTAAGCTGCAGGTCAATACAACTCCTCCGCGAGCAGTCGCCTTGCTAATGAATCAAGGGAACACTGTATGTCTCCAAAACTGCGTCGCGTTAAATTACCAAAGGTAAAAGTCAATAGAAAATCTGAAACTTTGGAGATCTATTGACTAATTGTGACCAGCTGTAACAGGTAGTGGGTGATCCCCGGGCTTCCCAGAACAATCAATATGGCCATTGTCCACACGCGGAGATAGCTGCATCCAATATGATGAGGAAATTAGGCCCGGCGAGTCTAAAATCCATGCGGTGTATATATTCCTCTGTCGACCTTCCGCTCGCTGTGTGCGAATGCCCCAGTGACATAGAACCTGGCTCCGCCTGCCCCAGGTGGAAGCCGGTATCATGCCATGTTGTATTCCTATCAGCCTAGCCTAAGCCGTGGCAGGAGGCAGCGGAAGCCCTCATGTCCTGTCGTATTGACAAGAGCAAGCGGCACCTGGTCTTCCTTCCCTCCCTGTGCGTGTGTTTGACCTGTCTCAGCCAGTGCCACAGACTGGTCTGCTTATGGAGGCTTCCATTTCCTGTTACTTCTACATCCGGCCAAGCAAGGCTAGGCAGTCAGTAGCCTGCCTCCACCTGCCTATTAGCTTGGCTGGCACACCATAAGCAGCAGGAGTAGGTCCTGCCAATTTGGCTGTGGCACCAGGCAATTTTCTCGGCAGTGGCACCACATATAATCAGACCACCCTATCAGTGTGGCCCAGCTCCAGAAAAGAGGATGCTACTGCATTGGCCGCTACTGTCCTGCTACTGTCCTGCACGGTTTCCAATACCTAAAATAAGAAAAGATATAATTAGCAACATTGCCCTTAGGTCGGTTTTTGAGAACAAGTGCCACCATATTCATCTTCTTGCCAATATGATATGACAATGTAAATATGTGCATGTACATCACGTGTGTGATGATGATAGCCTAGAATTCTGCATCCACTATGAATATAATTCAGGATTATTGCACATGTTCACTGATATATTTTATTATGGCAGAACCACTGTCCGTTTGACTTGACGGCGGTACATCCATATAAAAAAATACATTGTATACAATATATAGAACAAGTATGATAACACTATTATTATAAACACACATTATTATTATAAACACACATCATGCACATATGTGATGTGTTAGACGAGAAAAGATCATTTTGACAAAGGTCCTGACTGCATGTTTTTCCAATTCACACCTTTAGGGCAAAGCAGCATAATTTCTTTGATAAATATGGGAGCAACATTGTAAAAAAAATATTTTGTTTTTTTTCCCATAATGGTATGTGCTGTACAATGTACACCTGATGCCCCAGATTTACTGTTGCAAGGGTGAGGGGGGGAAAGCAAATTTGTTGACCAGCAGTAGCCCAGCTAAACTGTGTGAGATAGGGTATATGGTTATTATTACACATTTACACATTGTTAGAAATTTACATACCATATGTGTATGTATATTCCAATTGCGTTAGATTCAACCTTGTCTGACCTTGAAAGGTTAAATTCAAGTCAGCCCATATTTCAAATCCTTCTATCCCAGAAAGAAGTAAAGTTAGGGAAAATACTGGTATACTATTGAACACTAATAGGAAGTCATAGGAGTCCGGCTGCACTTAGATTTGATTTTAAAAGTTCAAATTCAACGTCCCGATTAACCCTTGTATCTCAGAAAAGAGCTAAGTTAGGGCAAATAGCATAAATATTGCCAGTATATGGGAGTTAAACCAGAATGGTGGCATTTGACCTTGACACACCTTGAAAGACCAAGCCCATAAATGATATCTGAAAACCTTATATCCTAGAATGGAGTCCAGTTATATAATATACATGTACCGGTACATGTATATTGCTTTTGAGTACCAGGCATATATCCTTAAGATTTATTTCAAAAGGTACTTTTTTATCATGTTTATATTGACAGCTTTCAAAATTTATATACCTAACAAGTAGCTCTCTGGTCACATGAGATTACATGGCTGATTGGCTTTCTTTTTTTTCTTTATGCTCCCAGTTGGTAGGATTGGTTCAAGCCCTTGTCCTGTAATGGGACTGCGGGACTTTGTGGTGCACAGTATGGGGTCTGTGATGCTTTGTGGCGGATCCCGGCTGCCAGCCATAGATTTGTTTTCGCAAGCTTTGCCCAGATAATGCAGTGTCAGAACATGTTGCCATAACAGCTAATGGCAAACAAAACATCAGCTGTGCTATTATCTGGCCTGGGTCTTTTATTCTGCCTGCCCCCCTGGCAACATCCAGGAAGTGAAAAGTTGACTGCTCACAATGGTGCCATATGAAGGGATGCTAGGGTGCAAGGCTGCCACATCATGCCATGATATATTGCATGACCTGCGCTATAGAACGTGATATTTATGTGCAGCAAAGTTCATTCTCTAGCTGCTTGATTATCATCACGAAAGACTGCATGCAGAGCCACACGTTTATCTTTTCTCGGATTTCTTTTTTTTTTTTTACAAAATGTCTTAGCGACCGATGATTTATTGGTGTTCTTTGGAAAAATAAGTCATTGCCAGCCCGGTTGTCAGCATTTCCTTTCACATGGTTAACTTCTTTGTCACTTTTATAGGGTTGAGCCTACTGAAATATGGCAGCTTAGTCATAATGTTATAAAGTGCAGTGTGCGTCGGGTCTTGTGTATAATATTTTTTTACCAGCTTTATTTTAGGATACCAACATCAGGATTCTGACAGATCTTTTTAGGACACTTGACATCTGGGTAATTGAAAAATCTTTTTAGGACACTTGACATCTGGATAGTTGAAAAATCTTTTTAGGACACCGACATCTGGATATTTGAAAAATCAAATCTTTTTAGGACACTGACATCTGGGCAGTTGAAAAATCTTTCTAGGACACCGACATCTGGATAGTTGAAAAATCCTTTTAGGACA
>JAAUYG010096090.1_pt1 | contig 11543 bp, 13 predicted proteins | sample 7278091 | NCBI WGS metagenome assembly JAAUYG01 (sample SAMN14350201, study PRJNA611818) | marine sediment metagenome | isolation source: surface marine sediment (0.6m) | place: French Polynesia: Moorea | collected 2018-08 | reverse complement strand
CATATGTTATTTTGCTTTTTATTTTACTCCCATATGGTTGCATGTTATCTAATATTAAAAAATTAATAACCCCCCCCCCCAAAAAAAAAAAAAAAAATTCTAAAACTGGTAAATAACAATTAACACGTTTTGCAGTGTTATAATAAAATAAATACACGTAACAGAAGGGAAAAAGACATGAAGAAAATAAAAAAGAACCGTAGCATAAATGTTTGCAGTTGATAAATGTTTTGTTATAAACATGACAGTTTACTACTTTGATATTTTGTATGGACATGACATAATTATAAATTGTACACATATTAAAAAATTCTTATGCACATATCGTTGTATATAGTGGGATGAATTTAATTGGTTGTTTATCATGGTTATTGCAGTACATGGATATCTATCATGACACCAGTCTAATTCCATCATTCTTTCTGTGATTGTGATATATGCTCATTACTTTGGGTTTAACAGTGGCCCCTGCTTTAAAACCACTTTCAGTCAGCAAAAATTGGTCTTAAATTGAAGGTGGTCTTAAAATGGAGGGATATTTATATTGAAAATGTAGAGAGTTCTGTCATTGATGGTCGGTCTTAAAATGGAGGGATTTGTAGACCTGTGTCAAAAAGAGCAGAGAGCACAGTACCACATATTCTGGCCGTTATTCACGTTACCGATAGCTCATGTGCCATAGCAGGCCCGGCAGTTGCCTTCACAGTAAAAATGCAGGTGATAAGAGTGCAACTGCATTAAGCAACAATTGAAATATCAGTTATATCATTATGTAAATTTTATCAACAATCCAATGAGCTGTTTTATGGTCCCTGCAGTATTGCAATGGAGGTAACGTTGGCGCCAGAAAGCATGCAACAAAGTCGGTAGTGCAAAATAAATGGCAGCAGGGACTGTTGGTTGCCATTAGAATATTTAGTAAAAACACAAAAAAGGGCTTTGGAGCTGTACATGATAGCAGGTCACATTATCAAAGATGCTGAAGAGATACCTGTATCATGGGTATATCAATGTAAAATGTATACAGTGAAGCCTGTCTTGAGAGACCACTGCCATGAGACACCACCTGTCTTGAAAGACCACACATTTTTGGCAGAAGGACCTACATTTCAATGCAAATGAACCTGTCACTGGAGACCACCTGTCTTGAGAGACCACATTTTTGTGGCCAATGGCAAGACAGGTAGTGTATAGTTTGACTTGTATCTAAAGACTGCCCTAGGGAACAACAAAATATGGTCCTTATACACAGGTGGTCTTTATATGCAGGTTCAACAAGATGGAAAGTATGTCTGAGGACTTGTAAAATATGGTCGTTATAAGCAGGTGGTCTTTAAATACAGGTGGTCTTTATATACAGATGATCTTTAGAGCAGGTTGACTGTATCTCATAATAACTAACACACCAGCGTGTGCATACTCCCCTGTCCACAAATTCCCATTAGCTCATTCCGCATGGATGCAACATATCAGTATGTTCATGCCCACACTAATGCACTGTAATGCTATTTGGTTCAATTTGGTACATGAATATAAATTTCAAAAAGTCCAAATTACTATTTCATGGTCAACCTCTAAACCTTCCCATATAGGACAAAATCTTTGGATGACGCTTAAAAAGTAAGTGGCTAAAGCATGTAAAGTGCATTTCTCAATACAAGTTGCATGCGAAAAGTCAAGTACAATATGTACGGTTATGGGTTCTGTATAAACCTTTAAATTGTGGTGATGTGCCACTTTCTGGCTGGATATATATATTACCTGGTATGCCAAAATTATTTAAATTAAGAATATGTAATGTACACATGATGTAAATTAATTAAGTTCAAATTTTTTTGATTCATGGAAACCTGCCTGGATAGGAAGCACTATGTGCTTGATCTTACTGCTTGTATATTAATGAGTTCGATTATTTTTATTGCTTGTATGCTTCACTTGGTCTCAAGAAATATGCATGTACATGTATATACATACATGTACAGTTTGATTGCATGTACAACCAACCGGTATACCAGTGAACATTGTGAAGCTTGCTTGGCCCACTTTAGCCAGCCATGATGATTTGTGCAGAAAAGCGGCCTAATACAGGTATTCATTCACTTCCAGTGAAGGCCGGCGTGTGTCCAGTCGCTCACAACGCGGCTCTCGCAGTCGGAGAAGAGAAGGAAGACGGGAATGGAAAAGAGGCTGGAGAGGGAAACCGAGCGCCGAACACTGCCGATGAAGGTTAATATATATTTGAGGTGTCCCATCCAGTGGAGGCAGTAGCCCATTGGATCGAGTTAAAACTTTTTTATGCATTCCCCTGCACAGTGACGTGACATCTGGATCATGTGACACATGATCTAGAAGGGTCATGTGACACCAACGGCCGCTAGTTGTCATCCCCTAACGAAGGCAGAGAGATCCTGCCGAAAATTTTGGAACTTTTCCACTATAATTTGACTCTGTGTGCAGAATGTTTCATCAAAAAAAAAATAATAATATGTTGGTACATGTTGAAGTTGTTCAAGTGTGTTTTCCATAGCTTTATTCGTGTGCGGGCCAGTTCACTGTATTGAGTAATTATGCTGCTGTATTTAACACTATATGGCATCACTCCATGCTGTGATAGTGTTTGCTAGTGCATGTAATATGTACTAGCAAACACTATGTTGTACTAGGCCGGAAGCTCCATTTCTCAACAGCTCAATGTGATAAGACTTGATCTAGTCAAAATACAGTGGTCCTTGCGATTTAAGACCACCCATTTCAGCCAGCAAAATATGGTGTTATATTGAAGGTGGTCTTAAAATAGAGGGATGTTTATACTGAAATATACAAGCGGTGCCACTGATATCCGGTCTTAAAATGCAGGGAATTGTTAAATGGAGGGTCTTAAATGGCAGGGACCACTGTATTTAGAATAGTCAGAGGTAAATGGAATTTTTTGTTTCATGTAAATATATAAGGTATAAGTTATTATTTATTAACAAAATTACTTCTGATATATATCACCATGCATGTTTCTTGATTGTAAATATCCATATGGAGGGAGTGATGTTTTTGAGGTAGTAGACCCCTATTCTCGATATTTTTCTTGCATGAGTGGAATTTTAAAAATTGATGAATGCTGTTACGTTTACAATGTCAGCCATGCTACTGCTACTCAGTCTATCATATTCTAATCTTCATGCTCTCCCATGGACACATCAAATACAAAATCGAATATAATCAGCTCTTCTGGTGATTTTACTTGCAGCTCCTGAGAAACCCGCAACAATCCAGGAGACATTTGCCCGGAATCGTGGCACACTTGTCGATCGTGTGCGGAAGGAATTCCAGCGACCGCTAACCTCTCCCTTGAAGGATTTTGATCCTGTACTGGACGGGGGTCTCAGTGAAAGTAAGTACCAGTAGTGGATTAAGGCACTGGATCAAACAGAACGCTAAAGGGCATTTATAGTGCAGTGCACCCTGGGACATTATCACATAAGACCACCCAGATTTGGAGGCCAAAGTGGTCTTAATTCTGAACCAATACAGTAGTCCCTCTCTTAGTGGCCACTCTCAACAGAGGCAACCCTCTCTAATAGTAATAAGGCCATAATTTTCTTCCGCTACTACTCTCAATGCATTTACTTCTCCCCCACACCAAAGGCCACCTGTCTAATGTGGCCACAATTTCTCGACAAATACGGTGGCCTTATTAGAGGGGGACTGCTGTATGCCATTGGTGTGTAACTTTTGGTCATCCCATATGTGGGCTTAAATTTTGGGGCGGTTTTATTTCTGGGGTGGTCTTACCGTAGGGATGCTCTTACTCAGTAATACATCTTGATGTATTTTTTTTTAAAAAAAAAATAGATGTAAATTACAATTTTCGTTAAAATTTGGCTAATATGTAAAGTCAGTTGTGTCCATGGCTTGGCTTGAAACTGCAGAGTTACTAAGACAACCCAGCGAGTCAGAAAAGGTACATGTATTTGAATTCAAGGTGGTCTTAAAACTTATATACGAGTGGTGTCACTGATGGACAGGTTTTAAATACAGGGATACATAACATAGGTCTTAAATCACAGGGACTGCTGGTATCTAGTCCTAAGGGCAGCTGTGCTAGATGGGTTTCACTTTATTATGTTGTAAGTGTAACTATAGGCTTATATTCCATTTCTACGAGAAGAAAACATGGCGTCTGTCACATGCATATATACCGGTCTGTGTACATTTTAAGCGAGGAAAACTTTCTTAAATCGAGTTTCCCACATCATGGTTATATACACCGTGGAAAAATTGAAGCATTTACAACAGCATTCTGATTATCTTAGAACCATTTCTTACCGATAAGTACTAAATTAATTAGAATTTGTAATTGTAAATACAGGGCATCACTGCAAGGATATATACCGGTGAGTATAACAAACCATCTTTTTTCTCCCTCACAGAAATAAGCCAACAAGCGCTCTTCGACTACGAGACCTTCTTCGATGACAAGATTGAGCAGAAGAAGCGAGACAACACGTACCGTGTGTTCAAGAAGGTGAGCCGGCGGGCTAGTGAGTTTCCGCTGGCGGAGGAACACAGCCATGGGGAGAGAGAGATCTCCGTGTGGTGTAGCAACGACTATCTTGGGATGAGCTGGCACCCCGCCGTGCAACAGGCTGTCATGTAAGCAATGCCATTATCAGGGTTTTCGCGAAACTTGGGTTAAAATTTGGTTACCAGGATTTTCACAAAACCAAGCTCAGCCGAAATGTGATATATGTGTGATGATGATGATGATGATGATGATGATGATGATGATTGCAACGATCATGACATTGATGATAACAACAATGCCAATGACGATAATTATGATGATGTGTTTTCTGGAACTTGCTCATTTGTAGCATCTTTTGTTGACTATAGTAACTACCGGTACAAACTGTGAACTCAATACATGTCCCACTGTTTACGTGAAACATTCACAAGCAGACCAGTAATAGGTTTCCCGTACTTTCTTTTCCCGTACAGAGAGGCAGTCCACAAACATGGGGCGGGCGCTGGTGGCACTCGAAACATCTCGGGCAATTCCCCATATCACGAGGCCTTGGAGAGTGAACTAGCCGATCTACACCAGAAAGAGGCTGCTTTGCTCTTCACTTCCTGTTATGTGGCAAACGAATCAACGTTGTACACTTTGGCCTCTCACCTGCCTAGTAAGCACTCGCATAATATATTACTTATATATATAAGAGACATTTTATCTGACTACTTTTTACTATGGTTAGGGGATATAAAATTATGTACCTCTTATTTTGACACTAAATACATATGTTTCAAAACTCTAATAACAAATAGACTAAGCAACGGCAAGGTTCAAATATGTGCTGGTAGTGATTGAAAATTCATACAATTTCTGCTTTTGAAATACAGGTACAGCACAGTGATCATTAATTAGATGTCGACATTCTTTGGTTGTTCCAGATTGCCATATCTTCTCGGATTCCGGAAACCACGCCTCGATGATTATGGGGATCCGGAACAGCGGTGTTCCCAAGCACATTTTCAAACACAACGATCCGGACCACCTGGAGACATTGCTACAAACCGTCGATCCGGCGGTGCCCAAGATCGTGGCATTCGAGACCGTCCACTCGATGACAGGTAAAACAACGCATTTGTACAGTGAAACTTGTCGTTAAGACCACCTTTGAAATAGGGACAACCTGGGAATTAAGGACCGCCACTTCAGTCCCTAGGTCTATTCAGTACAAAGAAATAAAGCTAAGAAAGAAGACCACCTCAGAATTCAGGACAGTTTGTCACAGTCCCCTGGGTGTCCCTAATTCCCAGGTGCCACTGTATTTACAGTTACTGAAAGCTGTGAACTCTGTAATTGAAGACCACCCACGTAGCCAAAGGAGCGTTTTGACCGTCTCTTCTGTGATCATAATCAACGTCTGTGCAATATGAAATACAGCGGTCCCTCTATTTTACATTCCTTCATTTTAAGACCACCTTAATTGTAAGACCTCTGAATTTGGTCCCAAATCTGAAATTTTGGGCAGTTGGTCTTTATATACAGGTGGTCTTTAGAGCAGGTTGCACTGTAATAGGTTTGGGGACTGTAGGCAAGTGGTGTTTATTCTGAGGTGGTTGTAAAGTGAAGGTCCACTGTATGGGATCTTTGCTGGTAACCCTGTCCATGGACACCCGGCATGTAGCATTTAGTCTTTTTCCTTAAAGCTCTCCATTGCACAGAATCGTTTGAGATGGTTCTTTAAAGCATTAGTGTACATATAGCATTCAGATTTCAAGACCTTATATTACTTATATCACTTATAGTAGGGTCTTTGAAACTTTTTGGCTCTTCTACTATCATGATTACTTGTATGTGGGCAGTACCAGCGCCAAGATGATGTACATGTACGTCAGTATCTGCAGTCATAATGCACCCCAAATGTTCAGCAGTCTGTATCTATGGTGAGCACGCATATTGCATTACATTCTCTCCTACATGTTCCACGATCATCACCAAATGCAAACTTTTGCTTGTATGTATTTACCAAACTTTTTCAGGTTATCATTGCACTCTCATAACAAGCCGCCAAGGGCCAATTAAGGAATTTTGAAAATGTAATTTCATCACTGAAAATCAAACTCAGTCAAAACCTCATTCAAAAATCTGTAACTTTTTAGAGATGATCACAGTATGGTGTTCGGTCATCAGCTAATGCCACTTTCAGTCTTTGAAGGTTTTCTTTGTACAATGGTTCCTCTCTTAAAAGGACACTCTTGCCAAAGGACACCTGTCTAATAAGGACAATAATTTGCCAGCAAGTACTATAAAAGCCTTTAATCCTCCTTCTCACCTCAAAAGTAATACCTCTAAGGACACCTCTGAGGGTAATAAGGACAGAATTATTTGGCGGAAGGGGTGTCCCTGTTAAGAGGGGGACTACATGTATTTGCAGCGTTAACAGGGATTTTAAAACCAAAACCCATGCATCTTGGTATGAGTCATAATGGGCCCAAATATTCAGCACTAGTAATATCAGCGTATTTCATGTTTTTAGGTGCTGTGTGCCCACTACAAGAGCTCTGTGATGTAGCCCACAAGTACGGCGCCCTGACGTTTATAGACGAGGTACACGCTGTCGGGCTGTACGGTCGCCACGGTGCCGGAATCGGAGAGCGAGACGATCTACAGCATGAAATGGACATTATATCGGGGACTCTAGGTATGTAAGACACCTGTTTTCAAGGCTCAGGGGTGATATTTTAGAAAATTGTTAATAACAAAATTTATCTCTAATACGGAAAAAACAGTACTTGCCAACGTTTATTAGTGAACTTAATAAGACAGTTTCTGAATTGTGAACTTCAACTCTTTCGGGAAACTGAGGCCAGTGGCTGGAAAAATTTTAAGTTAGAAAACGGACTTACCGGTAAGTTCACTAATCACCTCGGCAACCGTTGTCTTTTCAATGCTGTAAGATTACTGGTGGACTTTTTAAGAAACCGGCTTCTTAGGTCATTATTGAAGTTCAAAAACTGTATAGCTCAGGATTGCCTGCAACTGAGTTGAGGCTCTTGTGATTTGCAATGCCAGAAATTCTACCTACCCTGGTACATAAATTTGCCGTTTAGGTATTTATATAGTGAAAGTTTTTTGTGTATGCAATTCTAAATTAATTACTGCTATAAGTACTATGTCAAGATATCGCTGGGTAGACGATCTGCTTCCAGGAACCGTGTTGAAAGCAGCTTTTATACGATACTCATATTGTAGTAGTGCCTGTATAATACATAGCGAAATTCGAGTCTGAATAAATAGTAATAAGATATAACCTTGCGTGTGAACTTCCGACATTTAAAAGATTTGTATTTATCAACTGCTGCTATGTCAGTCTCCTCTTGCCACAACCCACTCAGAGTTCGACCACCCCCCTCCACCCCCACCCCCCCCCACCCCCTCAACTCTCCACCTCACACAGTGTTGCTTTAGGTATTAAAAACTGAAAAAGGTTTTTGTGCTATAATGGTGTGTTATATTTTGCAGGTAAAGCCTTTGGGAATATAGGAGGTTACATCGCTGGCTCGGCCAGAATGATAGACATGTTGAGGAGTTATGCAGCTGGGTTCATCTTTACCACCTCACTGCCTCCTACTGTGTTGTACGGAGCCCTCGCCTCCATTCGGGTATGATGCCCAAACCGTAACACTTGCTTTTATGCTGTTTAGTACTTAGGCAGTATCACCACCGCCAGTAGCTGCATGTGCTGCTGCTACCACCACCATGAGTAGTAGCAGCGATGGCAGTTATAGTGGTAGTAGTGGTGGTGGTAGTAGTTGTAGTAGTAATGGCAGTGGTAATAGGTAGTAGTATAGTAGTAGTAGTAGTGGTAGTAGTAGTAGTAGTAGTAGTAGTAGTAGTAGTACTAGTAGTATTAGTAGTAGTAGAAGCTGCTGAACCACCACTACCAGCAGTAGCCGTAACAGTAGCAGCTGCAAGCCCTAGCAGCAGTAGCAGTAGTAGTGGTAGAACCAGTGCAGTAACAGCAGTAGGTGTAGCAGTATGATAGTAGCGGCGCTGGTGGCAGACCCTCTCACCTGGCCTCAGTCTGCCCCCAGTCATCCTGACACACAGTTCCCCACCGACTCCCATACAGGACCTCCACTCTGCCCCGGCTAGGGCGGCCACCTCCCACTAACGTCACACCTAGGGAGGCGTCATACAACGTACCATGGCACTATACAACATTGTTAGTCATTTAAATGACATGTACATGCATTTATACCATTGTGAATGTGCATGTTTGCGTGTAATCAGGTCGAGGTTCAGCACCCAGGGTTGGAGTGCTCAAAATGCTTAAATTTAAATTTGGAGTGAAGCCACCAATCTGAGCAATGGGAGTGGTCAAGGAATTCGACTACGGCCGAAGCTTGGATTTAAGCAGTTTCCAGAACTTCAGCCCAGGACCTGGTCACACAATTACCACAAAGTAACAATTCCCTTCGATTTTTAAACCGAAGGGAATTGTTGCTCACGCTTTTTCTAGACCCCATGCCAAGGTAAGAAAGCCCGAGAAGCGGTATATTCACTGTTTGTCAGGGGCTGGTCGGGAAGGGGGTGGGTACTAGTACGAATATAACTTACTGTTGTTTCTCTTTGTTCTTAATATTGTAGAACGGCTGTATGAAAACTGGGGTATAGTAGACAAAGGGTAATTCTATACTGCTTTACGTATTAACAAGAGTGTAAAATAGGCGCGCGCAGTGTTTTTTTTTTTTGCCATCATTTTGTCCCTGATGTACTCAGTACCTCGATACGTATTTTCGAAAGGTGTTGTTGTAAGCAGAGGCAGGGTGGTGTAAGCAGGTGTTCGGAATGGAGTGGTGGCCTCTCTCGGGACGTCACACGTCACGTACACGTCGTCGCTGTGGTCGCATGTGTTGAGACCGATACCAGTGGAGTGGTAACAGCGGGCGACGGTATTCTCGCCTCCGTAACAATCCAGAGAGCTGAACCAGACCGGGATGTAAAGACCCTGGCTCTGTCTGATGTCGGCGGTACCGCCTCTCAGACCCAGCTGGCGGCACACCACCCTGAAACCAGTTCGGAATAATGTTGAATTTGGGGATAATTGTAATTTTCAAAACAAGCACTAGCTGCATTTCAACTATCAAATCACATTAACAATATCGACGTTATTAGGTCTGTTTTGTATTGCTATTCACACGCTGCTTTTGCCCGTATATATGTGATGGATGTATCATCAGGAGTAAATTGATGCGATCGAGACTACGTTTCCACCCACTCGGAGAGAATCAATAACTTTGTGATGTGATTTTTATGTCCTACGTGTTACTGTTCAATGCTTTTAAAGTGCCTGCTGGATCATACTATTGCTTTTTAACTGGATCAACAGTGTATTTTTTATGTTTGTACCCCAAGCCAACAGTGATAATCCAACTGCAAAGTTGCCGAAAGCAAAAAAATACTCATACAGTGGTACAGTGCAACACATGGAACACAAACAGGACCTGAGCTACATCTACGTCTGTTCGAGTGTTGCCTTTAGCGAGGGGTAACCAAATATTGGAAACTGGAGTGGGTAATTAGGGAAATTGGAGTCTACGTCTGGATCAACAGTGTACTTTTATATTTGTACCACAATCCAACTGAGTGAGCGATTGGGGCTTAGAGTCTTAGAGAGACCAGAACAAGGAGTTCAGTATCGAAACTTTTTTGCAAACGTTTTGCAAGATTACCAAGTCCTATCTTCAGTACACGACTGCTGCAAAACATTTGCAATCTGTTTCGGTACTGAACGCGGCCCAGGTTTATCAAGTTCAATGCCTTGATATCTGTGATCAAAGTCGGGTATGTTGAGGTGTTGGTGTACATGTACTTGTAATTCGTTTTGTGCTAGTCCGACCTGTGGCCAGTCTTTAGAGTGTTGGTTGGAAATTGGATCCAGTCGTTCACACCGCTGTTACGTATACCGGGTACCTGTAATTTGTAGGTATCCAACCCCCCTCGTTTACCTAGTATTAGACCTAACCATTATACAGGGTTAACCGCCAGGGTTATGGTTAGAGTTAGGGTTAAACTAGTGTTGCATATTAGGGTTGAGTCTAACCAAAGTTTGGAAATATAGACTGCTCTTAGTCTTACATTGTAGTTTCATGAGTCAACCGCCTCGTTGACCTATCCTTAGACTTAAACCAGGGTTACCCGCCAGGTAAAACAAATACCTACAAATGCCCACACGAAGATGCTAAAACACACAAATACACTCTGTGCGTAAATACACTTTAAAATAATTTCATAAAAACTATAAATGAACCTTTAGAAAGGTGCAAATCTACTGGCTGTATCGACTGGCTGTATCGACTGGGTGTATCTACTGAAGCCGAGATCATACGTCTTAATGACAGGGTAAAGAACCCACCGTCAACCTCGGCGCAGCCACGTAGACCAACGTACATATGATAAACTGCTTTTGCAACTGCAGACATTCAGACAATAGAAATTTAGCTTTTGCCCATACTGGCCGAAGCATCGGGGTTTCTTTGGTTATTGATTCTAGCTTGGCACATGCATTGTACATACACTACACAAAGAGTTAAGGATATTAAATGTCCTTAACGTTTTGTGTAGTTTATATATGCTATACGTCCACGTATAGCATATATACATGTAAACTGCACAAAAAGGTAAGGATATTAAGGATATTTAATATCCTTAACTTTGTGTAGTGTCTATGTTCTGACTGATCATGGTAGTAGTCGTCTTACAAAAGGGATGTTTCCTATGACCATGGTATTTGCAACTCATCGACATTACTATCGGCACAGTCAGATGGCATTCCGGTATTTCCTTATAAAAATGGTCAACCTTGTCCTTTACTTCAAACTTTGTGTCCAGTGACCGGATAAATGTACCCTTCTATATGTCCATATCCTTGAGGGGGGGGGGGGGGGGGGGGGGGCGGGGGGGGGGGGGGGGGGGGGGGGGGGGGGGGGGGGGGGGGGGGGGGGGGGGGGGTGGGGGGTGGTGTTGTGGGGGAGGGGTG
>JAAUYG010075549.1_pt1 | contig 11544 bp, 11 predicted proteins | sample 7278091 | NCBI WGS metagenome assembly JAAUYG01 (sample SAMN14350201, study PRJNA611818) | marine sediment metagenome | isolation source: surface marine sediment (0.6m) | place: French Polynesia: Moorea | collected 2018-08 | reverse complement strand
TTTCCTGGCATTGTGCAGAACTAGACAAAAGCTAGAAAATAGGTTATTGGACTCAGGATTCATAATAGAAACAATTGTCTTTCTACACACTGAGTCTTGACAGAAAACAAAATGATTGTTCCCGAATTTGTTTTCTGTCAAGATTCAGTGTGTAGAACGACAATTGTTTCTATTATGAATCCTGAGTCCAATAACCTATTTTCTAGCTTTTGTCTAGTTCTGCACAATGCCAGGAAAACAAGAAAAATGTTGTTCAGTTACAAATCATAGTTTACTATTTCAGTACAATATTGAATATACCCCCAGTAGTGGTAATGCAGGACTGCAGTAGACCTACGAATTGTGTTACCTGTTTACCAGTAACAATAATCATGATAATTGTGAATTTATAATCACTCTCTTCTGGTCCAATTTTGAGAAAAATACTTGTCAGTCAAATTCCAATTTGAGGAATTGAAAATTTTAAAGTTCAAATATTCCTGCTGAAATTTTCCTAGGCGTATTACCTGGCCCTCCGCCAATCCCGGCATCGTGTTCATGTTATACCAGCTGACAGTCGATGCGCGACAGTCGGTTGGCTCACATTGTCAACTTACTGGTAGTCTAAATACTAGGTCCATCAATAAATCAATAACTAGGTGGCCTAGAGGCTGGATTTCCCCAGAATCATCAGTGATGCCACAGAATTCCTCAACATACAGCTTGGCTAAATCTAATGATTGATTGGCTTTATTCCATGTGTGTGTTACCTAATACTTTGCGGCATGTATGAGTGGGTCATTGGCAGTACTACTACTGGCAGGTATATATGTATATATATGACATCCAAAGATGCCAAGAGAAGGAAATTGGGATGACCTTTCACCAGTTAGTGTAAACAGTTCAAGTTCACAGATGATATTGATCAAAACTCGCCTGCATGCTTTGTTTAGTTTAAGGAATTTGGCTGTCCGTGAATCATACATCGTTAGCTAGACCAGCTATTGAACTCTGTTCGAACTCTCAGTTATACCTTCATTGCCCGGATTCGAAAGTCTCATGTAAGCCATGATTCTGGCTAGGTCTGATATTATAAAGCTGCCTGCTGGCTTTGGTAGAAGCATTCAAGTGTACATGACCTACAATACCTATTCGCTAAGGAATTCTCCAGAGCTGATGTAACTCAGCGTGGAGGTTGGGGTACCAGTGGAATGTCATTGAGGTCACCTACTAGTTTACCTGTACAGGTGCAAATAATCACTGGTTTGTTAAGACGGCAATGCAAGATACCGTAACTGTCGTATGAATTAACAGTTCCACAAACTGCCAGCATTGCCTATCCAATCTTGTAAATTATATAGCTGTATTTATAAATCCAATAGAAAGACTAGTGTTCTGACACTGAGCTTGCCTTTTACTGCCATCTGGCTACACTGGGCCAGGCGGTGTGTGGGCAGTTAGGTGAAATACATAAAACTGCAGCAGACTGGACTTAAACTGGAATGTCTTACTGCTTCTTTTGCTAATACAGTAGAACTTATCTCGAAAGACCACCCCATGGGCCACAAAAATGTGGGCTGTCAAAACAGGTGGTCTCTGGTGACAGGTTCAGTTATATTGAAATATAGGTGCTTCTGCCAAAAATGTGTGGCCTTTCAAGACAGGTGGTCTCGTGGCAGTGGTCTCTCAAGACAGGTTTCACTGTACCACTACCACTTGTTTTGATAAGCTATGTCAATGGGGTTCTTTATTAATACATCCAACCTTACCCAGCAGTACCTTCCTTAACTGTTGCTTTGTGAGCTGCCATCATCAGATTCAGTGATCATGTTCCAAGTCCTTCCAATCACATAAGTGACATTTTTAGCCCAACACTGTCACCAGAGACCACCTTTCTTGAGAGACCACCTTTCTATGGCCAAAGGCTTTGAGGATGTTCTGCTGTGTTTATTGGGGAGGGGTTTAAATATTGCAGTCATGGGTTTAGTTTATACCTCCTTCAAATGTTCTAGTTGTGAAATGTATAAGTGCCAACTCCTGCCTTTTAGGTTTGTAATAAATATGCCAGTCTGAAATGTTCCTAGTGTACTGTGTATGTATGTACATAATTGTATGTTCATTGTATGCATGTATGTTTATTTTGGTTCGTGAGTATCGTAACAGTTTTGCCAACATCAGAAAGGTAAACACATGAACAAGTTGGTCTTGGCTAGAAAATACAAGATTGGTAGTTGGAGGTTAGTCAAACTAGCCAATATAAAATAAATATTTTAGGAAAAATTACCATGTATATGACATGTTTGATGCAAATTCGCAATGTCATACCGCAGCCCAGTTATTTGTGTATTTTACAAGGATTATTTTGTTATTGTTCCAGGGTTCACAGCATCAACAACAACAAATCCTATTTGGTTCATCAAAACACGACTGCAGCTGGACCAGAAGTGAGTACATTCAAGTTTTTATTTGAGTTGTGTACATAGCTAGTTACTAGGTAGTATTGGCATCAGGGGCGGAGTTTACGGCTCTGTTGTTTTCACTGTGGCCACCAAAGCGGTAGGTCACTGTTGTTAGCTATACAGGCCATTGACAGTCAGACTCAGTACAGGTTCACTGAACGCTCTCCATTCACTTTCGATGTTTACTACATTATTGATTATCTGTCTGGGTTACATAAATTTTGCCGGCCTCCGATCTGTGCAGTAACTGGCCAGTGGTTATGCCGTATACTCACAGACAAACAACATCCCAGTTTACAGCTCCTTGCCTGTGTGGACAGTGCTCGGCAGGGTGCTGCTATTTCTGTATTTTAAGACCACCTGTTCGACCAAAAAATATAGTCTTAAATTGATGTTGCTCTAAAATGGAAGGATATTGAAATTAGAAGATTCAAGCAACTTGTGTGATGTCCAATCTTATGTCGGGCTGTATTACTGAGGGTTGTTGGCATTATTACCATGAAAATTCATTCAGGAAAGTGGTCTTACCATGATAGGTGGTCTTAATTCTGGGACAATGCTATACTGGTCAGCAGCTTTTGTTTGGTCCTGCAATAAGCAGTCTTAATTCCTGCATTTCCCTCTGGGTCTCCATGAAGTATCAGGAGCAATTTTAACCAAACAGAAGCACGTGTACCGGTATGTAACTGATTCCGGTTAAGTAGACAGATTGCCAAGCTAACAGTTTAGATGTAACGTGAACTGAAGTAAAATTTAGCCAAAAGTGAAGTAAAAAAGTCATTTGAAAGCTGCTCCCAAACAGTTTTAGGTGTAAAAGGGGCCTAAGTACGATGTTTTGACTTTACGATCTGATTGCGTAAGAGCTCAAACAAAGGCTTGATGGCCTTCAAGATATCTAGCCCGACCCGCTGAGGTTGAATGGCATGTAGACTATAGTCTAGGACAAGCGCTGTTGTTAAGGATAAGTGCACTGTCGGCAAACTGGTATGGGTGCTGGTCAACATACTCAAGGCTGTAGAGGCAATCAGACTGGAATCACACTCCAGCAGGAGAGCTACCAGCTGATGCCACCCCAAGTGATTTTGTACCAAAATGAACAACAGCCACATATGCCAGATATATTCTGTAGTAGACTGTTCATGGTCTACATTACCCCATCGTTGGGACGGACTTTGGCCCTGTATGGCCTGCTGTGGGGGTTGGGGGATGGGGGTTGGAGGGGGGGGCGGGGGGGAATTGATACATATCATTGTTTGGTTGTGGCGGAAGTTGCTGATCTGTCCGGTCGTTCAGGTTAACAGGTTTGTTTACCTGTATGAAAAGGGTGAATAATAATTGCATATACTCGTTAATAGAAAGGTAAACATTAGAGATAATATCCTTGTGTTGACGGCCTTCACTTAACAATACATGTATTTGATTCGACGAGATAAAAACAGCCAATATTGTCTTGATAAAGCTGGGATCGAGATTTGCTGAAGAGCTACCATATTTAATCCATTGGGAGCATGCTGCCTTTAGACAAATCCTCCTCTCAAAGGGAACATTTAAGCCTACCGGCCAGAAGCTGGGATGCTGTTAGCAGCCCTATAGAAACCCTACAGTGTGCTGAAAGTTGTTAGAGAATGTACACTTGATAGGAAGAATACGGTAATAAAAAAATATTTAGTTTTGGACTTTTGGGGGTACATACATGTACATATCCAATGTTGTCCACTGCCTAAAAAGGATGCTGCTTGGTTTTTCTGCAGGGTACGTGTTTTAATTAGGGCCAATACAAATTGTGGTTGTTGACAAAAATAAAATATGCTAAAATAACCCCCAGAAACACTCATCAGCAAGACATATGATTGAAAACCAGTTCATACTGCATGCATACCCAAATATAATACTATGTCATACAGCATGTACAGTGATACATGGCTTTCCATACAATTTTGTAGTACTGGTAGTATGGGAACTCATTGGGAAGGAGGTTGAATAATAACAAACTTAATAATGAACATAACTTACATACCCATTGATACTAATAAGCATATCTTTATAAGTATCTTCTGCATTGCCTTTCAGACGAAACAATCCAATGACTGTAGCTCAGTGCATCCGGGATACGTACAGTACGCTGGGGGTTCGTGGCTTCTATAAAGGCATTACGGCATCTTACTACGGTATATCGGAAACCGTCATCCATTTCGTGATCTACGAAGCCATCAAAGCCAAGCTGGCCGAGATAAAGCAGTCGCGTCACCCCTCGGAGGACTCACTGCAGAGGAATCCCATAGACTTTCTGGAGTTTATGGGAGCCGGGGCCACGTCGAAGACCATCGCCACATGTGTGGCGTACCCGCATGGTAGGTTAGAGTCTGTAATGCACAAAGCTACCCATTTTGGTTTTAGGCAAAACCAACATGACCATTTGATGTGGTTTTGAACATGTTGAATTGCAAATTGGAATGTCACAAAATAAAAAATAAACAATACATGTATACATGTATTGCATTTGAATGGCCTAGAATACATAGATCTGCAAATTAAACGCATACAGAAATTTTAATGGTTTCTTTGTATAACATGTGTTCAGTATTTCATATGGATATAACACCAAGCGGTATAATTCCTCTGAGAAATTATGTGTGTTATAAGTTGTTTGTAGTATAAGTATTTGTCCCTGTATTATGCATATTTATCTTGTGATTTGTCTCTCCCCATCAGAGGTGGCGCGGACACGGCTACGAGAGGAAGGCAGTCGGTACCGGTTTTTCTGGCAGACCCTGGCCCTGGTGTTTCGAGAGGAGGGTATGCGGGGATTATATCGCGGCCTGGCAACACAGCTTGTCCGACAGATACCAAACACTGCTATCATGATGTCTACCTACGAAGCCGTGGTTTACCTGTGTCAGCGGCATTTCGGAACCTAGGGAGGCGGGGCGTGACTAGCCTGCCTGCCACCCACCTTCATCAAACCAGACTGACTGCATCATCGTCAACGTTGCGGAGGCTGGCTACCATGGCTACCATTATGGAGCGCTGTGGTGTGTCGCCTCATAGTACGCCACTGAGGACCATCGGTCATCGGTCGCACAATCGGATTTTGCCGTGACATGTAGCTGCCTCAATTCATCTGTGATAGCAAAGTGGGCTGGACGTCGCGTCAGCATCGTGCGTGTGTGTGCGTGTGTGTACAGTGATGAATCACCTGTGATACTCTGTGAAACTTCATTTGTGGATTCTAGTGGACACCCTACCCTGACTGATACCCCCCCCTCCCCCCCCTGCCAGTATATGTACAGCAGTGCTATACTATACCAGTGGCCCTGCCAGCATAGCTGAAAACTCAGCTGTGCACAAAAACACTCTTGCAGGCTACAGAACTGTTGCATTTGTTGGAAACAGTAGTTTCCTTTCTTGTTTATACGGCTGTTAAGGGTTAAACAACTTCTTTCTTGTGGTGGTGTTGTTTCGCAATCTACGCCGACAAGGTAGCAGTGATTGTTGCAGCTGTTCCAATATTAGGTTCTAAAGGATATCGGTGTACAATTTCACATCTGATATGTTTCATATGTTTAGCAGGGCATTGCTGTTGAATTGTGTGTAATACTTGATTATAACCTTGTTTTCACTGTGTGTGTGTTTTATAACCTCTCGCGCTGTATCTATATCCTGCTTGTGAGAAATAAGTACCCAATGTCATTAACTCTAGTACAAAAAATGCATATTTGATCAGGATTCAGCTGAGCTGCTGTACAACAGAACTAACCTGCTAATACTAATGCACATTGGCTAAGCTAAATGACACATACCAGGTGTCACATACCAGGTGTTTCTTTTACCTCATTCCGTTCAGATTGTCACAGGCTTTAGTAACATTCATGCTGGTGCTGATGCATTCTATTCCAATGAAAGTGTAATTCTGGATTGCCTATGTTATCTGTAACTATGGTAATAGTTCAAGTTTGTAACTATGGTAATAGTTCAAGCTACAATTTTATGCGGGTATTTTTGGTTTTTAATCCAAAGGCGGTTTGCCGGTTATCTAAAAAGATGGCAAGCCTGACAATTTGGACAATATTTCTGCACTTTCCAAAAAGAAAAATACAAAAACCAACAGGATAATACAAACACCAGGATATATGTGTTCAGACATAAAAGAATGAATCGATTCACAGAAAGACTTACAAGTTTGTGTGTTAATGGAATTTATTGTGGCACTGTGAAAAGTAATGTGATGCATTTCATTCAAGTTCTGCGAATCCCGTGTTATTCCACAGAAGCCTTTGACTTAGATTAAGATTTTGGGATTTTTCCGCCGAAGTCTGTGTTGTACCGTCCCAGTGAATATTTCTCCCGACTGTTGTAACCTGCATGTTCTAAATGCGGCAAAGGATTTGACTTTGTCTCTTAACGATTGTAGGTATGTGTGAAAAGCTGGTGTATATCTTTATTTTAAAAAAAAGCATTCCGAAAAAGAAATTATTTATTCAAGTAAGGCTACCGGATGCCTGTCTGGGGACTTTCATTGTGTGTTAAAAACACCCACAAGGGAAGAGGACCAGCGTGAAATTTTGACCTTTGCTGTTGTTTCCGAGTTCTGTCCACTATGGAAGTACATGTAATACCACTTAGGGCTAAACAAACAGCATTTTTTTTCTGAGTTTCCGCTCTTTCCAACCCTGGAAAATCCTTTACAATCTTGTTTCCCTGTCTGTATGTGTAACAGTAGCTGGTGAAAGTAATGGTGAAAGCGAAACTGGTGCTATTTATTTTGACAATTGGTTTGTACACAGTAGGCATGGTAACTGTTGGTATTGAATTTTCGATATTCTAGCAGACACAATATAACCTATGTTTATTTTCTAGTAGTGTGGCTAAGGTTCGTATTTGCCGTACGAGTCCGATATGTATGGGCAAATACAAGGCAGATGTATGGTTTAAAACTAGGTAATTCAAGGGATCATCTCAAAACAAATCCTAACAGGATAATCCAACGTATTTGCAGTAAAACAAGGCACAAGAAAAAGCTCAATACATGGTACTGGAATAAGAAAGAGTCTGTGTGAAAATAGTTTGAAAGACAGTGATATTGTGGCATCTATTTACAATTGTGTGAAAAAAACCCAGTAAATACAGATGTACCAGTTTACAAAATTCAGTTCTGTGAAAATGAAGCAATGCAAGTGAGTAAATTGACCGCAAGTGTGCGATTAATTCTTCCAATTGTACACAATCTCCTGTAACTTCAGAATTGTATAATTGCTGACCTTGAGTCAGTCAGCTAAATCTGCTGTCAAAATGTCAATTATCTGTAGTGTACAAGAAGTTTGTTAGGAGTATAAATGTAGGTGCCACTTTTGCCATTTGGTTTCTAGTGGCTGATTTTGGTAGACTATTTTGTACACTGTCCACCCATATATATAGCGCATGTATATAACTTAAGGGAAACACTCAAAAACACGAAAGATCTCAGTGACGTTACAGGTTATTGTACACTATCACTGATATGATGCCTTTGTTACCTATATCACACTTCCATCACTCACTATCACCCATCATAACATCACTGATCACCTGTTAATAAACATCATCCCGGTGATTTTGCATTCTCTTGCCCCCACCCCCCCTTCACTGGTGTGGTGTGACGTGGCAGTGTCACCAAAGTCTATATATATATAGAACTATATATTGGTTGCGTAGAGGTGACAACAATGTTGGTGGACACCCCAGGTATGATAGAAATGAGTTTTATAAAATTATTTAATAATATCGAGTTTCAGAGACCAATATAGGCAGTTGCTATGTATACACTCGTACAGCAAAACCTGCCTTAATACCACCCCCGGAAATAAGACCACCCCAGAAATAACACTGCCTCAGCATTAAGACCACCCTAGAATTGAGACCACCTCAGAATTAAGACCACCCCAGAATCAGAGGGTGGGCTTCACTGTATTCATATATCGCATGAACTTGTCACATCCTTGCATGGCAAATTTCCACAATTTTGCTCAGTCACCAATATTGCGATAATTTCAATATTTACTGATTACACTGTGTATATATAATTGGTTGCGCACGAAAATCGCCTGATACACTGTACCTGGAGAAGCAGAGTATATTGATACCCAGACAACCTGTTATTGTGTTATTACGCAAGATTTTGTGGAAGGTAAAATCTGCTGCCTTGATAAAGTGCTCGCAACGTCTCGAATTAAAGAATTGTATGAAGTTTTAGTATGCTTCAATTTAAGGAAAAGACTTTAGAGTTTATTATTTACACTGTTTTATATGACGGAAATTTTCAATGGGTTGTTTTTAGTGAAAAGAGTTTCTCTTCTCTGCAGAACCATAAGAATAAGAAGGCTGAAGTAGCCAGAAAAGAAAATTTAGTAATGACATAATCGGTCGATTTCTCAGCCATCTTGGTTGGGAGATTGTCTCTTCAGTCAGAACGTGGATGTTTACGTGAACTGGGGCCCGCCAGAAGTAAGTTACAGTTACTGGTGACATAGCATTTTGTCCTTGTGGCTGGTGTATTGGGGTAAAACTGACAAATGTAGAAAGTATTAATATTATGTGACTGGTTGAATGAATTCGAAATAAAAAGAAACTGAAATGCACCGGTTCAGTGTTCTGGGTCTTTTTGAACTAATGTAATGATATATCATTTCTAAGATCATCAAGCTACTAGTAAAACCAATAAGTGATGTCATTTGTAAGATCAAGCCGCTAATAGAGTGATGTTATTTGTATGATCAAGCTGCCAATACTGAATGATCACTGCCAAAATGTGATATGTCATTCTAAGATCATCAAGCTGCCAATACAGAGTGATATCTCATTGCCTACATTTACATTGTGAAACTTCGCAATACAGGGTAGTTGGATGTTTACTGGAGAACGGTGTTTCAGATGGCACAGAAACTACCTTCTGGATTGCTGAGAGTAGCACGTATCAGGAATGCTGTAAATTGTCTCAGACACCGAATGTTAATACATTGTATATAGAGTAAAGATGGAAGTATAATTTATTGGTCTGCAACAATTACAAAACAACTTTCTGATAATCGTGGCATACCGGTAGATGAGATTTGTACACATTAAGAATGGACAAGGTACCCTGTATCATAGTCACACCGACTGATTATAACAGGCTGTTTACAAAACCAGTCACTCTACAACAGTGATGCCATAACAATTTGTAAAGTCGCACATTTGCAATATCTATTCTGTAGTTAACAAGTGTGTTACACAGCTAGTTCTATTGTTACCCTGTCCCATCACATGATCCCACTGAATCAATCACATTTAAGGGCTGATGGAACACAGTGCCCTACATCACATTTCACCTAGATATGGACAAAGACCTCCACAACAGGATAGCTTTCAAACTTATTAATTAAAAAGTGTGTTATTAAGATGCTTCTCATCACACTTATCTAATATCAATGATATGGTATATATCACAGTCTCTTGTAACCATCTCAACAAATAATCAATACATGCATTCAAAATAAATGTCAGATTGTATATTTAAACAAAGTGAAACTCATAACTTCCAATCACAACAACACACATGTAATGTAGAAAACACGAATATTTTTCATGACATATCTTTTCACAGCCATGTTTTGCCCTAATCTAGGAATGCATTTAATCACAACACACACAATACATGTACTGAATAATATTTATGTGCGTGTTTTGATTGATACTCTGTAATTAGATCTATTATTTAAACAAACCAGTTCTTTACAACTGTAGATGTTGCAATAAAAATCTACATGTACAGTGACGCCTGTTGTGAGAAATGATCGCTAGGCAAGACCATTAAAAACAGACTTGATTGCTATTCGAGATCTCTAAAAGCAAATGTGATAACTATGCAAGACCTCTATAAAGGCAGACATGCATCACTATGTAAGACCTGAAAACAGACACGATGACTAAGCAATATCTTTAAACACAGACATGATTGCCATGCATGACCTATGGAAACACATTCCTTTATCTGTAGATCCCTCTTACTCGTCCGAACCTCTCACCACAACCACAAAATTAGACTACCTGTCTAAATTCACACATATTAAGACACAGGCTTAAGAATGTACATTCATTATCATTACTGTACACTGGGTACACACTGCACATACAGTAGTGTGCAACATGTGCACAAAACATACACCTACATTAACTTAACACGTGAAATGAATCTAGAATATAGAGGTGATTCACTGAATAAATACTAGTGACACATAAAAGAGACAAACGCTGCCTAAAACAAGGGGCCTGGGTTGATACTGTGTGACGCCACACAAGACTTTGAACAAAATATTATTCATGGTCAGCCCCAACATGATTAAAAAGGTGTAATGAATCTAGCAATGGCCATATCAGCGGGATTAAATTAACATTCCATCTCCTCGTACAGGAAAAGAATGCGCACACACCCACACTCTCCTTGTAGCCAATCCTGAAGGAGTCACAAATACATATAGCTGTATTAATTTAGAGCAGAATATTTATGCTACGTTAAGAACTGCATCTAAATATTGAATTCTTGAACTGATTATAGGTTTTACATGTACAACGTCAAACAGCAAAACCTATACAACACTAAAATAATGGAATGATTGCAAGGCTAACAGTTGGTGTCCACCAAGAGCGTTATATTAACACCAATAAGAATATTACATTATAAAACCACAACTCAGAAGGTTCCTGCTGACATAACTCGCCTGTTTGTCTGCTACGTATGAGATCTGGGCACACAGGTTCATCAGGCAGATTATTGACATACAGTGAAACCTGTCTTGAGCGACCTAATAACTGCCATGAGAGACCATCTATTTTGAAGGACCACATATGTCTGGCAGAGGGTCCGTCATTTCAATGAAATTTCATGTTACCAAAGACTACATGTACCTGTCTTCAGAGGCTACATTTTTATAGCCAGTAGAGTGCTCTTTTAAGACTGGGCCCACTGTAAATGTAAATGTACCCCAGAATAGCTTCAGGCTGACCATTTCAAATTATTAACAAACAACATTATGCAATAGTTACTAATTACACCAGGTATATTCCAATTCATGCAAATATATTCTAAAACAGA
>JAAUYG010073637.1_pt1 | contig 11545 bp, 15 predicted proteins | sample 7278091 | NCBI WGS metagenome assembly JAAUYG01 (sample SAMN14350201, study PRJNA611818) | marine sediment metagenome | isolation source: surface marine sediment (0.6m) | place: French Polynesia: Moorea | collected 2018-08 | reverse complement strand
TCTATGTTCTGGAGTCTTACTTTTGGTGCTGAAGAAAGGAAATGAACTTGCAGCTCTGTTCGTCCTGCGCCCCCTCATCCCCCACCACTTTCTTTTTCTTTTCTCTCCGAAGGCAAACGTTCTTATTTTTACGGTCTTGTGAAAATGGAAGTGCGAAATTTTTGCCCAGTTCTGGTTGAGACATGGGCGGGGGTGGGCTAGGCTGCAGCAACCTGGCGTGGCCAACGAAGTCTCGTTTAGCACATTGGTTTCCCGTTTGTAGGGCTATGACAGTGATGCAAGCGGCGAAGTGAACTTCGTTCGGAGGTCGACCAGGAAGCGACAGCACGTAGTCGACAACTTCGCAGAGGAGTCGTCTTCCGACTCAAGTGAAACGGAAGATGACGACGAAGATACGGACGAAGAGGAAGATGAGGAAACGGGAGAAGAGGGGGAAAATGAGGAAGAAGAGGAGGAAAACGAGTCAAACAACAACAAAAGGTGCGCCCATTTTGCCCGCGTTGCGCTGTCCAGCCATATTTATCGTGTTGGTGCGTTGAAATTGTCCTAACTCGGCAAAAGACTGAAACCTTTACACTTCTGCATTTGCGATGGTTCACTGCACCCTCCTGACACGGGTCATAATGTTACGCCTGCAAGTTTGACATGGCATGCAGTAATCACGCGACATCGCGGCCTCGTCAGTGCCAAGTGCCGAGTGTGGTTCGGAAGATGATCTCAACAGAAAACGTACCGGTACTTGCGCGGTTCCTACACATCTGGAAACCCTGGAATTTTAGGACTACGTTTCACCTGAAATCCTCACCAAGCCAAAATTCGCTTTGCAGCAACCAATAAAGGTGCATTACTGAAGGGGGGGGGGAAACGTTTTGGAGCCTCGCAGCTAAAGCAGAGCCCGTAAGAGGGTTTTTGTGGCAGACCTCTCCTCGCCCCACACTGCCTGCTTCCCAAGCAGTATTGTATTGGGACCCAGTGTGCAGTTCCGTGAAGGGAATCCCCGGTTACCTGCACACATGGATTGACTTTCCCCCTCCCCCCCATTCCATCCGATACGAAGCGATCACACTGCGGTTACGTGACTTCGCGCGTTTGCACTGTGAAAGCGACCAAGCGACTTGTGGTCCTTTTTCCTAGGAAAGATTTCTTTTTGGTGCTCTTTCCTTGAGTGATCAAGTTCGAGATCACAAGACATAGTATCTCAGGAATTTGCTCTTGTACCCTGGACAATTGCCCACTCCCGCCGCCTCTCCAAATCAGCACGCGCAACAGCAAAGTTATGTTTGTTTTGTCCTGGGCGACACTAGTTCTATGACCTGCCCAAAATGTTTTTAACGTGTTTAGAGCTGTTATTTATGTCTGTGTCATTGCAGGGGTCGATCCAGAAGACTGAGCTTCAGAGCTTTGTCCCGCGCTGGTAAGCAAACTGTTTTCTCAGCTAAGTCGGCAAAAAAACAACTTCTTGCACATAAACGAAAAGCTGTGTATTGCAAAGGTAGGGGATTTGGTCATGTCTTTGCAGCAAAAAGTCCAACTCGACCAGCTGTGGGGAAACGTCAAGCATCCAAATCTCCCTCCGCCGAAGACTCGCAGGAAATGAACGGGGAGAGTGGCACTCGGAGAAGCAATCGCCAGCGGAAACTGATCTACGGGTCCTTCAACGAGAAAGACATTGACGCGCATCACAAGTTGATGCAAAGAATAGACGCTGTTGGACAAGAGAAAGGTGGACTCAGCAGTCCAGAGAGAAAGAGGAGAAAAAAAACGACGGAAGTGGATGCTCTTCGGAAAGAGGCTGGGGTAAATGTGCAAACATTTCAAGTGACACACAAATGACACTCTCACATTGATCAACTGACTCTCCTACTCCAGCATGAATGGCTCGCGGCCTTGACACTGATAAGAACCCTTGTTTTGCAGGAGGAGATAGACACCTACGGGAGATCAACCAGACACAGAAGTCGACTTCAGCGCGCCATATTTGGTGCAAAGCGTGGTGGCAGAAGTAAGGAAGGAGAGACAAGTCAGACCGAGGACACGGAAGGAACAGAAAGTGAAGACAGTTCGAGTACGGTGTTTGTTTTGGACTCAGCTCATTTGTCGTCTTAAAACCGAATTTCTTCTAAATTTCCACATTGAAAAAAAAAAAAAAAAAAAGGACAGAGATTTAAAGTGACCGTTGGTGGTGCTTTCCTGCAGGTGAGAGTGACCAGGATGGCCGTCGCCCGTACTCTCTCAGGGAACACAAGCCGACAACGAGTCGTTACATGGCACCAATTAGTAAGTGAACATCCAGGAAACTTAAATTGCATGAAGGAACAGGGATTTTTGCTTTGAGAAAGACGATAACTATTTCTCTTTCATTTGCGAAACCGAAATACAGATGTTTTTAGGCCGAGCGCGACGAAGTCACCTCTGCATCGGCGTTGTTGTTGTTGTCATCGTGCAGGACCCCCCATCCCCCCACAGCTGCCCCCACACATACAACTACCCCCTCTGGCCCAGCTGGCATTGCATTGTCACGTAATGGTCTCACTATAGGTGCACTTGGCCTTAACGCTGACGAAGGGTACTTGTTCTGTTGGTGACAGATGAACCGCGAACGCTGAGAAAACCGAATGTGGGGATATTCAGGGAATCGACACCGCCGGCCAAATCAAGGAAACCAAAGACGTCATATCAGTCCCCAGCCAGAAGACGAACTGGAAGTTACAGGAGGAGGTAAAACATGTGGTTGTGTTCAGACTTGGTGGTGGCTTTGGTTTGCTTTTGTTTTGTTTCTGCCCCGGTTTCTTTCATTCTTTCTTCCTTAGTTGCTTCGCTAAATTTTTAGTTTTCCTTTCTCTTTAAAACACCTCATTAGTTCAAGAGCAAGCAAATCCCTAATGCCTTTCTGTCGCTTATAAATTGCAGATCACAGAAGCGAAAAGATGATGACGGGTAAAGAGAAGTAGATGCTTTTGTGCGAAAGAAAGAACATAGCTGGGGACAACCTCTTATTTCCCGAAACGTAGCAAATTTTAGGTTGAGGTGAAGGGACAATGTGTGTGACAAGATGATTCTTTCTGGCTAAACTTTCCTCGAAAAAATTTCTCTTTCACTCAACTGGTGATTCAGATTGCATTGCATTCTCATTCATTTCAGTGTGCTTTCACTTTTTCTTTGGGATCATTTCCTTTGAGTTCCAATTTCTTTCGCGCGTTGTGTATGACATCGTGCTTTGAACAGATGTTTGAAACAGGAAGTATGTCGGAAAGTAACATGGATTCATTTGCGTGTATTGTAGAGAACGCTACACCATGCAAATTTCTTTCAGGCGAAGGAAAGCTTTTCACGACAGTGACTCCACGTCCAGTGACAGTAGTTCAGGTGGAGACTCCAGTGATGACGAGAGGCGTTTCCAAAGACGCAAAGCGAAAAGCATGGCCAAAGCCCGTGGCAGGTCTGTCCAACAGCACTTTCGTAACACCAAATATTTGGTCATAGAAAGGTTTTCTGTTCAAAACGTGAAAAATTCGATGTTTCAGATTGTTGCCCATGAATTTCACGAACGATGACGTAAACACAGGAGTACTTCGTGATCGAACTCGAGCTGGGGCAAGCATGGCAGACATCGACCCAATGGATCTGGATAGAAATGTCACTTTTAAGTCCATTGGTGGTCTGGGGAAGCACTTGCGCAAGCTGAAGGAAATGATCGTCTTTCCTTTGTTGTATCCAGAAGTCTTTGACAGATTCAAGATTGCTCCACCAAGAGGCGTTCTGTTCTATGGGCCTCCAGGTAAGTTTACTCTTTTTGCAGGCCACAGGGTTTTGTGAAACAAGAGCTTGACGCAGAAGTGGTGTGAAACCAATGAAGGGACATTCAAAACAATGATGGCCTGTTATCTCCCCTTTGACAGGGACAGGTAAAACGCTAGTTGCACGTGCACTGGCAAATGAGTGCGGCAAAGGAGAGAGGAAAGTTGCTTTCTTCATGAGGAAAGGCGCTGACTGCTTGAGCAAATGGGTTGGAGAGTCGGAGAGACAACTCAGGTTGTTGTTTGATCAGGTAAGCCAACACTGACAAAACGTTTCTGATCACGTTCCTGTTTGTGTCACTTTTCTTTGCGTCAGAGAACGATTTTCCTGTCAGAAATATCACTGCGGGAAAATAGAAGCGTCACAAACTGGGCTCTGCTCTTCTGGGAGCATTGTAAATTTATGTCCCCACGGATGTTTTCACATTCGTTTGTACTTGTCGTGCAGGCTTATCAGATGAGGCCTTCCGTGATCTTCTTTGACGAGATCGATGGCCTGGCGCCCGTCAGATCCAGCAAGCAAGATCAGATTCACAGCTCTCTGGTCTCGACACTACTTGCGCTGATGGATGGGCTGGACAACCGAGGAGAGATTGTCGTCATTGGTGCCACCAATAGAATCGACTCCATTGACCCAGCCTTGCGAAGGCCAGGCAGATTTGATCGCGAGTTCTTGTTTCCACTACCGTCACTTGAGGTGAGTCTGGCTCTGTTCCTTTGGTGCAAAAAAAAAAAATGAAATCAACGTAATTTACAAAAAAAAATTGCTGCTTTTGCTTTATTTCCAGTTTCTTTTGTCTCGCGGTAAGCATCAACTCATCTTCCTATTTTCCAAAACAGGCGCGAGCTCAGATACTGCAAATTCACACCAAAGAATGGAATCCAAAGATCCGAACAAGTTTCATGGAAGAATTGGCCACGAAAACTGTTGGTAAGAAATATTTTGAGTCTGCCCTCGTCATACAAGCGTGTTTGCCCACTGGTTTTATCTATGAGAAACAAATCGTTGGTAATGTCTCAGAAATTAATGTTTCTGCCATTTCGGTTTCTTCAGGTTATTGTGGTGCTGATTTGAAATCGTTGTGCACTGAAGCAGCTCTTCACGCCTTACGTCGGAGATATCCCCAAATCTACGCCAGCAATGACAAGCTTCAACTCGATGTCAGCACCATCGAAGTTTCAGCAAAAGACTTCAGTCGCGCCATGGACGGAATTGTGCCCACGGCGCAGAGGTCCGCCTCCTCTCCGGGCAGAGCGCTGAGACCTTGCATTCGACCTCTTCTAGCGCATATCTTCCAGAAAGCATTGGATACTTTGATGGAGTCTTTTCCAGCGATGCAGCTTGCCGAAATTGCCAGTCTTGATGTTCCCAGTGAGTACATTTTCCTGTTCTGAGGATTGCGACACGTGATGAGTCGCGCTCTCTGTTGCAGGATTCTACTGTCCTCAACCAAGCAGCATTTCTTTTTGAGTGTGTATCTTTGTTCACAACCCATGAAATTACCTGAGAAACTATCCACGGACCAGAGCTCTGAGACATTTTTGTGCGATGCTTATTGTTGACTTTCAGATGAGTCATCTGGAGGGGTAGATTGCGAGGACTATAGTGATGAAGATGACGTCGCTCCGTCCATCTTCGAAGCCACAGCTCGAAACGGCCGAGTGAAGAAGAGACACACGGAGGATGATGAGACTCACGAGTCCTATCTTAGCTTCATCAGGTAACAAAATACCTGGTCGTGTGTGTCGAGAAAGGCACTATCTGCATTGTATCCAACGGGAAGAAATAGTTGTTTTGATCTCAACTTGGACATTTGAAATTTTGATTTCACCACAGCAACGTGGGGCAAACTCCGTCGACGCACAGACCGCGCATGCTGATAGCAGGAAATCCTGGACAGGGACAAAGCAGCCACGTTGCACCAGCTCTGCTTCACGCCATGGAGAAACTGCCAGTGCACGTTTTGGATTTGCCAACGCTCTACGCTGTCAGCGTCAAAACCGCGGAGGAATCCTGTGCTGACGTGAGTGTTTCTCAACAATAATTTTATTAAATTCTCTGACATTTCGCATTCAAAACACTCAAAACCAGGAATTTCTCAGAATTTGCTGACATTCTAAACAGGTCTTCCGAGAAGCTCGCAGAACCAGTCCCAGTATTATTTACATGCCACACATTGGTGAATGGTGGGACGTGATCAATGATACTGTGCGTTCAACGTTTATGGCCTTGCTGCGAGACGTGGAGCCAACCATGCCACTGCTTCTGTTAGCCACCAGTGAAGTTGGACACACACACTTATCACCAGAGGTACAGACACAGCTTTTGATTTTTGCAGGAAAAGGAAACTCTTTACTGTTCGGGACGCCAAATACTTGTCAAATAACTGAAAACGGAAGTTTTGCTTCCGGTGGTTTCATTTGGACACTTCTCTTTCAGATTAAACAACTCTTCAATGCAACCTCAGGGGAAGTAATCACTATGCACAATCCATCAGACTCTCAGCGCAGGGAATTTTTCCAAGATCTTTTGCTCAATCAAATCAAAAAACCACCACCAAGCAAAAAACAAGCAGGTAGGTTTTGTTTTTTTCTTTCTTGCAAGAAAACAAATTGCAGAAAAGTTCTGGACAGATTTTAAGTGTGATAAGTTCTTTCCTCTGTGGTTGGCAGGGTTTGGAATCAAGACTTGTTGTTTTGTGTCTTCTAACATTTTATTCTTTGTTGCGAATAAGAAAAGAAACATCACCATTTTCAAATGTTCATCAGTTTCAACAAATTTTCAGAATTTGATTCCACTGGGAAAAGAGTCCGTTTCGGTGGGTAACAGCGTCAAACAAAAACAGCCTGGTCAACAGCGGGCTGTTTTGTTACGTTCTGAGTCGTTTCGTTGTGTTTGCCAAATTTTAAGTTTTGGTGTAGTCATGAACTCAGGGAGTTTCCGACTTGGCCCAAAAGAGCCGACTTTTCATGACGGTGTGAGGCTGACTGGTTGGTGAAGGTGAAACTTTCTCTCCATAAACCACGAACAAAAGTAATGAAATATCTTGTTGTGCAAAGACCCGTTTCCCTCAACTTTGCAGCTCAAAAAGCACTTGAAGTGCTGCCGAAAGCGCCGCCCCCGGAGCCTCGTAAGCTGACGGACAACGAGCTGAAGCGGCTGAACCAGCAGGAGGAAGCAACGATGCGCGAACTGAGACTCTTCCTCAGGGACGTCCTCAACAAACTCGGTCGTGATCGCAAGTTCCAAATCTTTGCCAAGCCCGTTGATGAAGAAGAGGTCAGTGTGTGTTTGAATGCTTTCGTTGAACATGATTGTCGTTCTGCTTTCTGCTGTCTTATCTCTTTGAAAAGAGCTCTCTGATCTGAAAAACTTCAGGTGCCGGACTATTACGAGATCATAGAGCATCCCATGGATCTCTCAACTATGATGAGCAAGATTGACCTTCATCAGTATCAGACAGTGAAAGCATTCCTCGATGATATCGATCTCATTTGCCAAAATGCTCTCGAGTACAATCCAGACAAAGATCCTCAGAGTAAGTGTGTTTTCTTCCCTTCCGTGGCTTTGTGAAACTTCTTTGTCGCTCAAGCTTAGCAGGTGCCCGTGACTGAGAGTCCGTCTCCACTTCTGCTCTCATTCACATCTCCACCCACCTCTGCATTGAACCCCAACCTCCACCACACGAGGACACGGAGCGCTTCGCCCGATTTTGTTGTCAAGCATTCTTGTTTCCCTTGCTTAAGTCTCATTATGCGAAGTCCATTATTTATGGTCTGAGCACCTTGCAGTTACGGCAGGGCGGCCATTTTGTGGTTCAGACAAAAATTGTGCCACGGACCTCTGGTCACACTTGGACCTGGGAGCCCCCCCCCCCCCACTGAAGGCCACCAAAGGCCATATGGGCCTAATACATGGAGGGGGGGGTGGACTTCGCACCGCAGTTGCCTCAGCACTGCTTCTAGTTTCCTCTGGTGTTTGTGACCACTTTGCTCTTTCTTTGAAAAAATCTTACAGACAGAGCAACTTACACGAGAATAGGTATTCTGCAATTGGCAGTGTCAGCTGCGTTTTATTTTCATTTTGTTTTGAACACTTTCATTGCTCATTCATTTCATTTCATTGTTCTTTTGTTGCGGCCCCGCGTCATCGTCAAAGGGGTGCTGCGTTTTTCTTTGGCTTCTATTATTTTTCGTTTCTCTGATTGCGCCATGTTTCCTTTGCCACAGTTGTTCTGATGTATCTTTTCCGCGCCGCTCGTACGAGAGGAAAAAATCATTTTGGGTGTCGTTGGTGCCATACATGATATCTGGCGCATCTCCAGCGTCCACCGAGTTACCACAAGGCCGCAACTTTTCGAGTTATGGCTCCACCTGTGAAACCACACGAGGTGGTCGCGTGATCTGTGCAGCCTAGTCACTGACAAGTCTTTGTTTCTGGAAAAGCGTTGAATCTCCAAAAATGATTTGACTTCTTTTTCAGGTCGAGCTATTCGGCATCGCGCTTGCACTCTGAAGGACACTGCGCTGGCTCTCATGAACGCCGAGCTGGATCCTGACTTTGAGAAACTTTGCGAAGACATTGCTGAAGCCAGGCAGAAGAGAGGTAAGCGTCATTTCTTTGCATCGAGGTCATCCCCAATGAAGTGCTGGAGAATCACTTATCTCAGAATTTGAGATGTTTGCTCGTCCTTGGGGATACCTGCTAAGCAGTTCAAGACGTTGCTCGTTTTCAGGCCAAGATGCACGCAGCACAGTGCCGGATTATTACTTCACCAAACCGCTGAATCGTCCTTGGCAGAAGCCTCTGGAAGACTGCTTGCGTGGGCGAAACGATGATGCTCCTTCCGCATCAGGCAGTAATGGTTGCAGCACTGTGAACGGCAGTGTGGACATGCCCAAAATTCGCAAAATCATCAAAAGAGTGCCAGTACCATTGCCGCCGCGAAAGACTGCCTCAAAAGTTTCCCCCTGGTGCAAACCAACCAGACATAGAAGAAGATGGAAAAATGTGACGGTGTTCATAGATGAACATGGAAATGAGGTGCCAGATCCTGACGCTGAGAACGAACAAGACAATGCAGAATCTGATGGAAAAGAGGAGATCAAAATCAGGACACGGTCAAGCTCGCAGGGTGAAGGGGATAGTCCTCGTGAAAGCCCCAGGACAGAAACTAGTCAAGCCAGTACCAGATCATCGTTCAGGAGCCCGTCCTTCAAAAACAGGTCACCAGGCAGAAGTCCGAACACCTCGGGTCGGTCGCCGGGCAGATCCCCGGGTAGAGCCCGCAGCCGAAGCGCCTCTCCCGTATCCAGGTCTCCCAGAGCGAGAACGCCGAGTCCACAGGTATTCATCTTCACACAAGACTGAACCACACAAACTGTCATGATCACGTGATGGGTATTATGTTGTCACGTGATACGATCGAGGCGGGTGCTCGGCCTTTACGCTGACGAAGCGTACTTCTTTCTCAGTGAAGTTTGCACGAGCACAGCTTGGTCATTGAATAATCCTTGCGATCTTTTCCCCGCACTGTGTTGAAATGAATCACTGTCACTTCGTAGGCGAGCAACAAAAGCGATACTCCTTGCGATCTTTTCCCCGCACTGTGTTGAAATGAATCACTGTCACTTTGTAGGCGAGCAACAAAAGCGAGGACGACACGGAAGAGGATGACACAGGTATTGGCTCTTTCAACACCTTTGTTAGACCGTGCGCCTTATCGAGTTGTGTACGGAGGAGGGGTTGATACAAGAGGGTGGAAGGCTAGATGTAGGCTTGACACGGGGGGGGGGGCTTGATGTGGGTGATCACATGACTCGAGACTGCATGGCTGGTATGCTGACACGACATAGACTGCCTGTTTTTAGGCCGCACAGTAGAGTGCCTGATGGAGTCATGTACGTTATTGTCTTTGTGGAGCACACGCTATCCCCCTGATGTGATGATTTGAAGATCACACTGAATTGGCACCCCCTGCCACTTGTGCGGGGCCTTAGGTTGACGAGATGGGATGAGTTCAAGAGTGAAACATGTCGGCACAAAAATATTCAGGAAAAACAACAGAAAATGTTTGATGTGAAATAAAAACAGGCTGCTTTGCTTTCAGGTGATTCTGGCAGGCGTTCTTCCAGAAGCAGGCACAAATCGACTGATGCATCCAATTCTCGGGTGGCTAAGGTCACTGTTGATGAGGGCCACCTGCGCCGCTTGCACGACGTGACCATCAGACAGACGCACAACTTCAACGTGGAGAAGTTGGAGAAATTACACAGCAGAATGTCGCAGTGTATTTATCGCCATCGTTCGGAACCTAACAAAGGAAATCTGATAAAGGTAAGAGAAATCTCCGAGAGGCATGCCGTGAAATGGCCTGGTAAATTGCAAGGTCACAGACAGATGCACAATTTTCGTTTGTTTTCTTTCAGGATTTGGAAACAACGCTGGAGAAATTTTGCAGCAGCCATTGGTAAATTTCGTCGCAACCTCAATTTCGGCCAGATCGCGAAAAACTATCACTGCCAAACTAAACGCACCCAGGCCATAAATGTCAGTCACCGTGCCATGATGTCAACAGGTGCATCAATACGCTATAAAGCTGAACAAGTCAGGGATACATCTACACACAACCTTTTACACTGTTGCAAAATGATTGGAAAAGAAATTATGCATGCCAGAGTGAACGACGAAACCTTGTTGGGATTCAAACTGAAATAAATTGCCAGGATTTCTTTTTGAGTGGACGCGCATCTCGTGGTTTATTGAACACGAGTGTACATAGATGATAACGAGGCGATTGTAAATCCTAACGACGGTGTATATTTGGTGATTGGTGTAACTTGCAAATGGGATTGCTATGAGATGCTCTTGTTGAGTTTTACCTGCAGGAAATTCTTTGTGCTATGTTGGTTGGGAAAGAACAGTTACTTTTGCTTAAAAGTTTTTACTGATGCATGGAAAGATTGTGTGGGTGACACCTACAAAATGTACACTGAGAAACACTCCACACAGGTGCTAAAGTTTTGATGAAGTCGCCCAATTGCTGTTTCTTGTTTTGGCTCAGAAAGAACCACAGAAACCTCTTCGAAAACAAAAAACCCGAAACTTCCAGAAAGGGAACATTCCTGTTCGAGTGGTTTTTTTTACCGGAATTTATATTTGTATCATCAGTTTGTGTAATTTATTGTTCAACAATAAAGTTGAAAAAAGAACACCTGGAATTCTTGTTACATTGCCTGGATATAAACACCAAGTTATTCGGGGCTTCGTGAAATTGACTGGAAGGGTTGGCCCTTCAGTGTTCGCTCCAGACTCGCCAGGTGGCCGGAGTGCTTGAGTGTATTCACACAGTTCAATTTTGGGAGGCTGGTTTTCTGGATTCGCACATGGTCCGTTGTTTTCCTTGCAAGAATGCCTAGATCGTGCCTGCTGTCCACAAGAACAAGTACACGCTGACACAGCGCAAAGGCGCGCGTCCTCTCCGTTAGGTGATCACGTTGGCCAGTTGGGGGGAGGGAGTCCATGGTCAGGTGGACTTCCTGGGGTCAGGACGGGGGTACCCTGCCGCAATCAATCCTCGTACTTGGTTTGAGACTGGGAGCATGCTTGGTTGAACATGTCAATCCCCATTTGGGGGAAAGACAGGGACATCAAATCCAACACTTGTAATTGCCTGTGTTTCTTGTCTCTGATTGAGCACCAGTCTGTCAGTTCCCACCAGAAAACCGCCCCGCCTGATGGGGGTGGG
>JAAUYG010227128.1_pt1 | contig 11546 bp, 7 predicted proteins | sample 7278091 | NCBI WGS metagenome assembly JAAUYG01 (sample SAMN14350201, study PRJNA611818) | marine sediment metagenome | isolation source: surface marine sediment (0.6m) | place: French Polynesia: Moorea | collected 2018-08 | reverse complement strand
TAATTCATTGATTCTGAGATATTTGCATCTTCTTATCTTATTACCATGATTACAGGTGCGTGATGCCACTCGAAAAATTGCCAGGAAATTTGAGATCACTGGTCCATTCAATATTCAGTTCTTAATCAAGGAAGATGATGTGAAGGTAATACATGTAATATCACTTTTGAAACGCCCCATTAATCATTTTGAATAACTTTTTCTAAAATAATTAATGGTTAGAAAGGGAACAGTAGGTAGAAGTAGTCCACCTGTTACAGGGAACCCCCATCTGCCAAAGAGGCCTTTGTACATTAGCGAGGTGTCCTTTTGTGAGAGAGCTTCACGAAAAAAAAAAAAAAAAGTGAAGCATTCGTGCATTTGCTCATAAGATCTGTGTCCATTCTAGAAAGTGTGCTCTTTCTATAGTGTCCTTTAAGAGAGTGACCATCTGTATTACATTGTAACTTTAAAGAAGTTTGAGCTACAATTTGTACCTATTAATTACTTTGAATGAGTGAGCCATCTGAATATTGAAGCTGTCCTGTCTTGTTTTAATGTGGAAAGCCCCTGACTTATTATCTTAGGATACAACTTAAACATCTAATCTATGCATATGTGTTCTAAAATTATTAATAAATTTTATATTCCAGGTAATTGAGCTGAATCTCCGAGCTTCTCGCTCCTGTCCGTTTGTCTCAAAAACCATCGGCACAGATCTCATCGCCTTGGCAACCCGGGTTATGCTGGGAGAGTCCATTGGTGATTTGAAAGACCTTCCAACTCTGGAGTCGCCACATGATCCCCAGGACTACGTCGGAATCAAGGCAAGATTAGCTGCTGCATAATAAATGCATGAAAAACGAAAAGGCAGATATCAGCTATGGTTTGGTGCAGGATTGAGTAGTGTGTAACCATCTAGTTATTGTGTAATCATGTAACTGTTACTGCATTTTGGCCAATCTTGGTAAGGGGGGGGGGGGGGGGAGGCAGTTTTACCCGATCTGAATTTTTAGTTAGAGGTTATATTCACAACTTCATATTCGCTGAAGATTTCTTTACCTCATCATGTGTGGGGACGAAATCCCCTTCATATAAACAGCATGAACAAGTTGTGTATGTACAGAATAGAATTTATTTAGTTTTGAACATTTAACAGTTTGAATAATACAATTAATTATGCTACTTTCCCTTTCCTCAGGCTCCCATGTTTTCCTGGCCTAGGCTGAAGGAAGCCGACCCACTCCTTAAGTGTGAAATGTCTTCGACTGGAGAGGTAATTACCTACATATAAGTGTACAAAAATATGTGTGAAGTAACTTGTCTCCAGTAAGAAGTATACACTGTGAACAGTCAAAGTTAATGTTTCCCGTGTCCATGCATGATCACAATGAAACCTCTACAGTACGTGACGTACAGGGTCATACCTCATTTAAGACAGTCACAAAAACACAGATTTTCTTGTCAAAGAAGGACATGCCGGCGGCGTCAGTGTTATTTGAGCCCAGGCCTTTTCTGTTAAACAAACAAAAACATCAAAATGCCATACAGCATACCGGTCGAGCGCTTCTTCTGCTTTCTCCACCGAGGCTGCTGGCAATGTGATGGTTGTGTCTGCATTTGTCGAGTTATGTGTGACCTATATGCGTCCATTCACTAAAAGGGAAGACTTATATTGCCTATGACAAGTGATACCCTTATATTATATGTTAGGGGAGTTCTGCAATGTCTTAATTACGTCAAGGAATTATCGTTTTCTGGCTGCACTCTGTTGTGATCAGTCCTCATATTTTAGTTTATTCTCTCTCTCCCTCGTTAACAGCCTGGTGTTATCAAAATCATTCTTCAATACCCATGGCTCGACGATGTAAGACGATTGTGTTTCAACTGATATAGCAACTTCTCAAAGAGATGAACGTTTGTATCCTTTACACAAAGATGTAGTATATGTATGTTCATCCGTTCCAACTATTCACCAATTATAACCAATTGTCCAATTTCAGGTTGCGTGTTTTGGACAAAATGTACAAGGTGCCTTCATGAAGGCTCTGATGTCTGCTGGGTTCAAAATTCCTAAGAAGGGTGGAAATATCTTGATAGGAATCCAGGAATCCTTCCAGCCCGACTTCTTGCCGACGGCACACAAGTTCAATGAGCTGGGTTATAAGGTGTGTTGGTGCTTCCAATTTGCTTAAATGCTTTCCAGTTGTCTTGTTATTATGTATAATGAAAGAGATGTGAAATTAAAAAAAACACATTAATTTATTCATGCAAATACGGTTTGTTGGATATTGTTCCAGCAAAAGAAAGTTGTATTTTCATTGTAGATGCATTGACACAGATGTTAATTTAACACATTGTACTTATTTGAACTCAATGTTGAATTGTCCCAGTTATTTGCGACCTACAAGACCGCAGCGTATTTGAACCAGCATGGAATTGACGCTCAGGTTGTGGGTTGGCCACTGTCCGAAAACTTGCCAGATGTACCACTGGCAACAAAGTAAGTCTGAATTGGTAGAGTGTGGGAAAAACCTACTACTACATTGTACTAACTTTGAATCGCAAAATTAAGACCTCCCATGGTTGTGGCCAAAGTGGTCTTAATTCTGAGCTGGGTGCAGAACAATTCCTCACAGTACATATGTGTATCACAAGAAAAATTGAAATATGTTCATTATGTTGTAAGGGGAAGTAGAATAATTGAAATACAGTCGTCCCTGTGATTTAAGATCCCTCAGTTTATCGATTCCCTCCATTTAAGACCAGCTGACGCCACTCATATTTTCAATATAAATATCCATTTTGAGGCTGAAAATTTTTCAGATTCTTTAGATGTCTTTACAGAGGCCTTCTAGGCCACTATAAGGATGTCTTTAGGCTTTATGAAACACCACCCTGGTTTTAGTGCAGCAATGACATCAGTGGAATAATGTCAACACTGGTGGTTCATGCAGGGTTCATGGTCTCTTTAGACGAATTTGCCTGCATGAAGCCACAATTTCTCTCATAGACTGCGGTATAAAATTGTAAAAGCTTTTGATGGAATTAAGGACTCCCATTTCCTGACCTGCAAGTACATTACTGTACCTCTGTGGTATAATTGTGCTCACCAACATTGTTTGGTTTGTTTTTTTCAACCAAACTATCTTGTTCCAGGTTGATAGAAGGAAAGGCCATTGACCTTGTGATCAACCTTCCAAACCACAACACAAAGTACGTGAAGGACAACTATCTGATTAGGCGATCGGCCATTGACAATGTTGTGCCACTGATTACAAACTTCCAGGTAAGTTTACTTTAAGTCCTTGGGCTCGGTATATAAAATTTGAATTGTTGCTATGTGCCTATTTTTAGATATGCTGAAATGTGACCTTATATGGAAGGCTGGGCTAAAAAGAAAGACAGATGGTGTTCTAAATCCTATTTTGACCCAAGTTCATTGTAGTCTTAATTATAATCAAGGTGGTCTGAAGATAAAGGCTTATATTATAAGGGGTACACATGGGGTTAAAATCGAATCGGCGATTTGGTGCCGCTGTTAACTGCCGATTCGTGAGCCAGCCCACCTATAAAACTACGATCTGACGAGCCAGTCCCTCACTAAAATAACTGTCCGCAGCTTGCAGTTGCTGTTAAATTCTGATCTGCAGGGCGAATTGATCATTGATCTACGACTAGACCATTTCTGTTAAAGAGTGATCTGCGACTTGCCATGGCTGTTAAATATTGGTATACGATTCGGATAGGGGTCTTAAATAAGGATCTGCAATTCATAGTTCTCTCTGTGTTAAAAAATAAAACTCGAATCGGGCCATATTTTATAGACCCATGTACTAACTTTATTCAAAAGTTTGGTAATATGTTGTATCTGTAGTCAGTTATATTTGATTTCAAATCAATATCGGTAATTGTTATCTCTCCATTTTTCTTTTTCCTAGATAACGAAGTTGCTCGCTGAATCTCTGGATCAAGCTGGACAGGTGGACACCAGCTCCTTATTCCACTACTTGAAGCCCAGGAACTCTGCCAAGATCTAAAAATGTGCCATCATACCTTCACTCTTATTTAATAGCAAGCTTTACATGCCTAATGATGCAAGACCACATTCTCTGCTCCTCTATGTGTTCTTGACTTTACAAACATACAATGTACACTTTTTTATTAAACACCTTGTATTTTCTCTAATGATCTGTCAGAGACTAAAGTCCAACCTATACAAAATATATTCCAATTTCCAAAACATATATTTATATGCACATTAGATGTGTATTCATACTTTGTACCCTTAACCAACTTTCTTACAAGTCCTATGCTTATGTGAAATCTCGCCGAGAAAAACTACAAAACTTCAGTTCATTTGTAGCATGAAGTTGACGGGTCATGAATTGAGTCCAGTCTGAAGTTTTGGTTTTCCCAACGATCACAGTGTAAAAATAAAGATTTTCATTAGCTTTGTTCAAACTAAAAATGTTGAAAATCCACAATGAATGTTCCGTATGGGTCACCACCTTTCACCTCATTGCCCACCCTGCTGCTTAGCTCAGTATTGCCTGCAGGCATTTATGCTGAAAAGAAGGCATAAAACAGACCAGTTCATTTCTGTACTTTGAGCCTTAAAGGAACCAAGTCCAGTTCTACTTGCTGTGACATAACTAACAATGGGTGCCGGTGGTCTTTAATATGTACTTTATAGGATATAACAATGTCCAGCCCTGGTTCAGTTGAAACCTGAAATATATTTGGCAATTAATATATTCCTAGCTTACACTTGGTCAGAAGGTTGGACAAGTTTGGAAGTTCTGTTTTGACTTTCGCTGTCCTGAATTCAACAGTGTAGGCGATTACCTATTGCTTGTGCTATCCTGTATCAAGAATGGTCGCCACAATCCAGAGTCTAGTGATACACGTAGCATTCAGAATCCGGCATTAGTGGCCACTGTTCTTGACCAGCATTAGCTGGACTCTTCTCGAACAGGTATGTTTGGTCTCAACTGACCTACGGGAATGTCATGGTTGTGGCGTACTAACGTGTAGTGGGGCAAAAGCGAAACCCTAAGCTATTCTCTGCCAATCAGACTATCGCACCAACACACATCCAGCTGAAGCTGTTTTTGAATAGAGAATAAACATATGCATAAAAGGTATTTGGACAGTTAATTTACCCCAACTTTTTTTTTAAAAAAAGTAAGGCATGTACACCACTTGGCCCATAGAATTTGGGGTCCACATGGCAGGATTAACTGACCAGTCATGCAGTGTAACAGATTAATGATTTGTTGTGAAAAAAAAAATAAGGATTTTACTATAGTGTTTGTGGTACGTATCCAAGCATGCATGAAATTGGACCAGAAGTGTCACTTTCTGCAAGGTGTCGATCTGTTCATGCTGTTCCATAACACGATAATACTTGAAAGCACTCCAGTGTCTTTAAGTTCATACGTTGTTTCATGTAACCAGTACATGTCCATTCCATGTGTGAAGTACAGAAAAAGTTCTTGAAGTGAACTGCACATGAGAGAATATAGCCATATATGGTGTGCTTTGTAAAAGAACCACAAAAAAACAACAAAGAAAGGACTCGCTGTTACAGTATTCCAAATCCTTCACATCTCAGGAGGTGTTTAATTTTTGCTCAGTTTGTTTGCATTTGGGTATCTCCTGTATGTTATCTCCTGTAAAAGGTATAACATGTAGGCGCTATATTTAATCTCCACTTGAAAGCGATCTCGCGTTAATTGTATTGTTGCAGCCACATTTTACTGCCTGTATGCATGTACATTTGTCTGTACTTAATATTCAAGTAGGAGTGATAAACCAACGGTATTTTCTTTAATCGCTTGTATGTTGTAGTATGTACATTAAAATTGAGCTTGAAGAGACCACCTGTCTTGAAATGCTACACTTTTATGGACACCACAACACGAGTGCTAATCATTGTTATAATTTATTGAAAGAGCATGAGTTCGAAAGTGTTCATTAAAAATTCTCTCGAAGTAGAGCATTTGAGATTTAATTAAGATCTCGAGAAACCTTACCGGAGGTTTAACTAGGGTACTGATAAATTGCCACTTATCAGAATACTATATAACAATGAGTGTTTCATGGAAGATGTTCAGATGTTCACCATTGGTGATGGAAAAATAAATCTCTCCCCACGTGTGCACCCTTTCCATTCCCCCAAAAGATTTGTGAAATTGAGTTAGGTGTTGGAAACTTCTTAAATTAGCCTATAACTGAACTACTTACGAATGGTGATGGAGGTGGATAGTTTCCAATCAGGTAACAGACAATTAAGTTAACTGAGTTAAGCCTGTTATTGATTATTCTATGTTATGTTATTGGTTATGCGATTTTCTTGTAGGTAAGTGATCTGAACAAAACATCCCGGTGTCCGTTTTGTTATTTTACTTTATAAGTGCCTGCTGTAGGCATGGCATGAACTTTTATGATGTGTTCAAAAGGGAAACGGTATTTTTTGTCATGTTTCCTAATAGTGGTGTTATCCAATAAGTTAATAAGATAAAAATCTCCTTAATGAGAACTATTTTGCTATCTGGTGCATGTATGTTGCAAAGTGGAATAAATATGGAGGTCTTACCTGGTCGTTGATTTTTCTGGTACACCCATTTCCCTACGATTTCCTGCTTGCATTAAATATTCTAAAATAGCCGTAAGGGATACATTGTTGCACTATATTAGGACTTAAGATTGATATGTGCTGATGACCTGTGAGCTGGAAATTTGTGACTTAATGACTTACGCAAATTGAAGTGACATGGTAACTCGTCCGAGTCCCAAATTTTTGCTAAACTTGATGTTTCAGGTCGGCAAGATTAGTTGTTGAAATATAATTCTTTGAATGAATTATTTTGATTTTTCCTGCATGCATAGGAAGCACATGCAGAGTGTGTAACAACCATTTGGAGCATTTGTGCACTATGAGCCAGCCTAGGTAATTTGATACAACACTTTTCTATAACTGGCCCAGTGCTAACCAAATAAAGACTGGTGGGACTGCACAAAACCGCGGAGGCCCACGTCTTCTGTAACATCCAGGTTATGCTGCCAGCAAATATTTGTTTAACATACTACACAAAATCTGTGACCTTAAACTTGAACTTTCAAAGTCACTAAAGTTGACTTAAAACTGTTACAATATATAATCCTTCAAAACCTAAGTAGCCTTGACTGACCTCTCAAGGTCAAATATAATGGTGCAGTTGGATTTACCACATGGCCCAGCTCCTTTGTCAGATATATAAACCTTCAAGATGTGAGTGAACCAAATCTGATTGTGCATTTGAACACCCTATATATGATTTCCTATTGGTGTTTAATACATTGTAGTAACATATGACCTAACTCCAGTCCCTGCTTCAAAATCTGAATGACTTTCAATGACCTATCAATGTCGCTTTTCGAAGCTAATGGTGCAGTTGGACTCCCCATATGATTTCCTGTTAGTGTCTATTAGTAACATGGCCTAATTTGGCTCATTTATGAGATACAAGCCTTCAAAATCCGAGTGACCTTATGGTGCAGACCCCCATATATGACTTCATATTCATCACCTAAATCTGTGTCAAACCGTAATTCTTATGGATAACAGCCATGCATCCTACAAGCGAAATGACTCGACACCGGGTCTTGATCCCCCTAAACAGGCTTCCAGTGGGACCCCAAAAAGGTTGCCTAATGACAGAAATAAAAATCAAAACTGCACATGGAATCTTTGAGATACCGTAGGTGGGCGGGTCTGCACTGAGAACTGGAACCGCATAGCTTGGCTTGCCGGACAACAATAGACAATGAATTGCTGTTGCAAATTTTGTTCCTGCCTGCGCAGACGTGTTTTTTTTTTCTGTGCTATTCACTGACTTTGCTGTCCTTCTTTATCACGAAACTTGGATATTTCCTCGCTCGGATATTCTCTTGTGCACCTTCTTGGCCTGCCTGGGATATCTGTTAGGAGGTATACTATGTAGTACCTTCCCAGCCCATTTCGCGTACTTGAGCGAAATTTATCATGAACTTTACTTTTGTAGCTGTGGTAGTGACCCTGGCGGGGTGGGGTTGTTTGGTCTGGCTATTGCCCTTTTAGGCGTCCTCCTTGCTTGTAAGCAGACTGGACAAAAGCAGGGTATGCGTGGCCCATACAACCCTCTCAGGGTGGAACTTTTGATAATACTGCATGGACTCCCAAGTTTCACCGCTGCACCACCCGCGGGTGTGGTGAGAATATCCTAGGACAAGACCCCCATTCCCAGTGTTTTCAATGCTTATCGCCAGCCCATGACATGAATGTGGTCCTTGGTTGACCTCTGGTCCTGCTGCCCAACAATGTCAAGCGAAAAGGTTGTATCTGTGGAATGTGGAACCCCGGTCCAGATTTCCCCCTCCTAGTTCTTACTGTAGACCCGTGGATCATGATTCATGAGGCTGTCACTCCAGTTGAGCTCTGTTGACCACACACATCGTTGGCTTGCCAAGTGGTATTTGGCCTATCTGGACCATTCAGGCTTGTGTCTTCCTCCGTTGGCTCATCCTCCACATCTTGCTATTTCATCTTTGACTCAGTCGGGGTCATCACCTCAGGTGACTGGCTCATCCTTTGTAGTGTCACAGTGAACTCCTGGGATGGCTTTGCCAGCTTCCGAGGGGTTTTCCAGCCAACAGCAGCCTCCAACCTTGACTTTTCTCAAGCATCCAGGAGACTTCTGTTGGTTCCCAGCAGCCTCTGGTGTTGACTTTGTCAACTTCCCAGGAGACTGCCAGGACCTCCAGTCGATCCAATTGTAAACTTCATCGACTGTCCACGTATCGATTGGGAATTCTGACCTGGCCTTGATTGATCACAGGGACATGTGTGATTTTCCCTTCAATGACCCCGAACTGTTGGCAGTTTTCGATCACCAGTAGGATGTAATCACGGCACGGGAACTTGGCGTGACAGGGATGTCTTTCTCAGCCACTCATGACCCTTCTCTCCCTGCTGAGAACCCCGGTTGAGAACTTCTCTGCCACGGCTGATCGCTTCTTGGCCAATCAGACAGGGGTAGCTGCCCTTCAGTCTTTTTCTCAGACTTCCAACCCTCTTCTCTCTACCGTGGGTTCGGTTTTGCATCCTCCCACCCCCTCCTGCTGAACTCTGGCTTGGCAGGACTGAGATCCTGGCTTCCTTTTATGGCCCCTTGGGCCTATTCTGGTTTGTCAGGGGTTCCCTATGGGTTTGCTCCCCCAGTCTTTCTGACTTTCCCTCCCCCACAGGGTTTGTCGGGGTGGGACCAGCTGGAGCTTTCCTATTGTTGGCTACTGGATCGGTTCGACCAGTAATTTCTTTGCAGAGTCTGCAACCTAGGTCTGCGTTGCCAACCCTGCTGCTTTGTTGGCCAGACCAGACCACCTTCAGTTAGGGGCTGATTCCGATTCTTCACGGGCTGACGATGTCAAGCAGGATATGGACGCCTCTTACTCCACACTTCAGAATGTCTTTTCTGATGCTGGGGAGTCAACACCCGCACCTCCCTGCTCCTTCGAATTCCTCAGATCTCCAGTCATACGGTCATATGTTGAGTATCATCCTGACTGATTTGGGCAAGTTGGAGCTCCTAGTTCTGGATTTACCCAAACCCTGATCTCTCTGGGAGTTGGAGTAGAAGGTCCAGGTCCAGTCAGGGACTGGGGCCCTAAATTTCGAACAGGATATGGTGCGGGAGTTGACCAAGGCTTTTCTGGACCCTTTGAGGACGTCGAAAGTAACGTTTCCTTTGTCATCTTACAAGGTGCTGGAGGACTTGAACTCGACATTGTTTAAGACTCCTAAGGTGGAGGAAGAGATGGTACAGCAGGTAGGTAATATTCGCCCCTTGTCGATGAATCCTGAACTCCACCGAGCCTTGGAGACATCCTTTGAGGCTGCAATGGCATTCTGGCAGATCAGGTGGTATTCGACGGTTTTGATCAACTACCTTTTTGGTAAGTGTAAGGGTGATCCCATCCTCGAAGCAGTCTGTACTTTTCTGCATGGTGCCATCCAAGAGTCTCACCCGAGCTCGGCCTGGGCAGCTTCCATGACTGTTGCGGCTCAATTCCGCATGGTCTTAAATAACTCCACGTTTCAAGACTGCCTGCCCCTTCAGGCTACGCTCTTGTGTACCCTCTTTGTGGGTCCCTTGTCAAGGAAGCCATGTATGGTCAGCAGCAGTTAAGCCAGCTTAGGCATCTTGCCTCTGCTGGCTCAAAGGCTGCTCAGGGGTCTTTGAGCCCTCAGCCTAGCCAGCAGTCTCAGAAAGAATGGCTGAACCACCCCTCCCCCAACTCTCCACCCCTCTACCGCTCAGGTGGGTACTTCTGGGATGGTGGTTTGGCGGTGTAGAACTTGAAAAAAGGGGTAGCAAGAGGTCTGGGGAACCCCAAGCTCCACCTCAGGCTCAGCAGGGTGCCAGGGTGCAGAGGGTCTCTAACAAGAGGCCTCCCACCAGTCGCGGTCGATGGCTCTCCCCCATCATCCCCTCCTATACAACCCATTTTGAGGGAGGGGTGGATGGGTCAGCCTATCTGGACCTTTCGGGCCTTTTATAGGATCATCAGCTCAGTTTGGCCAAACAAAGGCTCTTTTCCTGTAGGCAGCAGGCTCTCGTTGTTCCTGCTAGCCTGCGGATTACATTGGATCAATCCATCCTCGAGGCAGCCAGGCAGGGGTATTCTCTCCCTTTTGTGAAGAGTCAGCTTTTGGAGCAAGCCCTTGTCAAGACCCCCGTTATACCGATGCTGTAGTTCAAATGGGAACCTTTGTGGCAAGAGGTTCCATCTCTCCTTATCTAGGAGGCTGTTGAGTGTGTCGCGGGAGCAGGTGGGAGGGAGGTTCTACTCCCATTTTTCCTGGCCACCAAGCGCACTGGTGGGTTCTTCCCCATATATTCTCAACCTCAGCGGATGGTGGGTTTTGCCCCATATGTTCTCAACCTCAGCGGACTCAACAAATATGTCCATGTTTCAAATTTCTGCATGGAGACCCTCTCTTCAGTTTTACAGGGTCTCCGCAAGGGTTGATTGGTAGATGGTGTTGTTGCTGAATCTCAAGGGCACCTATCTGCATGTGCTGATCCACCCCAGTCATTGGCAGTATCATCGGTTTGCCCTCAGCAATACGGCAAGGGAAATCATTGTTAGGGCTCTACATGGGTCCAAATAAATTATGCTGTGTCACACCGCACTTGTTATTGTCTTTTTCTGTCCCCCATGTCACTTTTTATAAGAATTTTACTTTGTAAAGTCACTTTTAGCTCTGCTTGACTATGTCAGCAGAGCTCATGAAATCGAAATTCGTCCATCGTCCATCGTCCGTCCGTCTGTGGCATCGATTATCTCTGAAGTTTCTACATAGATTTCTTTCAAATTTTAGTTGTGGCTTCCCCTGGGCCATATGCCCGGAAGTTTTTTAGCTCTGCTTGACTTTGTCAGTAGAGCTACTGTCATGGCGCAGGCGCCCGTCGTCCGTCCGTCCGTCCGTCCGTTGTCCGTCCGCCCGTAAACTCAAGTTTCTCAGAAACCGCTGCATGGAT
>JAAUYG010198311.1_pt1 | contig 11547 bp, 7 predicted proteins | sample 7278091 | NCBI WGS metagenome assembly JAAUYG01 (sample SAMN14350201, study PRJNA611818) | marine sediment metagenome | isolation source: surface marine sediment (0.6m) | place: French Polynesia: Moorea | collected 2018-08 | reverse complement strand
GGAGGCAGCCGCAATGGGCGGGAGATCATCTACAACAGACAAACAAACAAACAAACAACGTAAAAAGTACGGAAAGTGAGAGAAACACAACAGAGAGGTGAACAAAAAAATGCTGAACGGTCAGACGGGTACGCGCTGGAAGGGGTCAGATAGAAATGGATTGCGGCTGGCAGGTGAACAGCAAAGAACCTTACGTACGATTACCTACTGATCATGCTGATGCTATGTACAGCCTAGAACTGAAGCCTTAACATGGATAGTTACAGTACAGGATGCAGCAGTCTTTGTCTTGTCACCACATTCAGCAGAGGACGTGCCTCATTAGCTTACAATTTTAAAAGTTCAGAACTGCCAAAAGTGCATTTTATTGACTAATGGATGGAACTGTTGGTCATGTTGATCTATGAGGTATTTTGTGTACAGCAGACAAAGAATGTAGCAGCATGCATACCTTCAGCTCTCAAGCATGGACCAATATTCGAACACCAATATACAATGCTGCAGACCATAGGTACTTGCGACAGGGGAGCAAATATCTTAAATGCTTCAGCATATGTTCAGGAAACTGGTGTAACTTGTGAAGTCTGTTTTGTCCAATGCCCATGTTGTTTTTTCTGTATCGGAGGCATGAGAAGCATTATTTTTGAAATACATGTAAAGAAAAACAAAAAAAAACACACAAAAAAAATCCTTAGCCACATTCTGTGAAAGAAAAGCCAGACGTCCTTTGGTGAAGCCTGATGGTGAAAGTGTGAAGCTTGGTGGGTGAAAGAACTTACCGGGTAAGCACAAACTTATAGGCAAGAAGATGATAACTTATACAGGTCAGTGACGTACACGGAAGGTAAGAGGACAGCCAGGCAGTATTCACCTAAAGCCAGACAAATCAGTACTCGTTGTCATTTGTCACCCCCTTTAATTTTTATACTACATTCACGATATTTCAATGGATCGGTTTTCACAAAACATCGCTTGGAACCAAACTGAGAAGTATCAACAAATGAATGTGCACAATAACTTGGCTGGCTGAAGATTAAGAAATGCCTGACTCTCCGAGAACATTTACGTTGTCAACTGAAGCAGATTTCGTGCCCTGCCGCACAATGGGACATATGTAATAGTAACCATGCCGGGTAGGGGACGGGGACCCGGTGCGGCCCCACTCACCGTAGCTGTGGCCAGGGAACCGATTTTCACCACATTTTCGGGTGTTCTACGAACTTGATCTTTGAAGGAGCGCAGGTCTTTACGGGTCCACATGGAGCCAGGGACAAGCGGGGGCATGTTGGGGACCAGGTGGGCTGCTATAGTTTGGGAGGGAGAAGTAAGGGGTGCGGGAAGTAGGGGACAGAAGAAATCATAGCCAATGAAACGTTTGTGATGGAAAAGACTTTAATTACCTGTCTTAAATTTACACACAGCACTGCTTGTATTGTAACACCTTCTACATTTACGATCCAATTGGGAGCATAGCAAAATCACAACATGAATAGTTAGTTTTATTTGCATGCCAAACTACCCTTTTGGTCATCATGGTCATGTGGTGCCCTTGAGTCCTACCCAAAGCAGGTTTACTGTTGATATTAAAACCTGTAGTGGCACAGTGACCGGCCTGCTTGCAAGCCACTTTGTTGTGGAAACCACCTCTTGGCTAATACATTGTACTACTAAGGAACACCTTTCTACACCTTTGTCTCGTGGCATTAGTGATCCATTTATACGGCTGGTCTTGGTGATTCATTTCCATGGCTGCAGCCGGTGATCTGATGATGCCCTGGTAACGACTCGTAATCTGTTCCTGTGGTTACCACGGTAACACCTGGTAATCCATTGACAAGTTCCTTGGCCACACCTGATGATCTCTATGATGTGTTTTCCTTGGGATGGCTGGCAATCTGTACCCATGGTAACACCTGGTATGATGATGTTCCCTGGAACAGCTGGCAAATGTTTCCTTGGCAACACCTGTTTGTTGAGTGATATCATTGGCAATGTCTGGTGATGTTTTACTCATTGGCCTTCCATCAATCCCCTGCTGGGTATCCATACTTATCTTTTTTTAGTGCCTCCCCTCCGGCTTTTTCTATTCTTGTACTCTGAAAGCCACCTGTCGTATGTGATATATGTGATTTATTTATTAATAGCCTTTCGCAAAGTTGTCAATTACATGTATATTCTTGCTGAGGTCAGTTGTTATGATTGCATGGATACAGTGCTGGAGGCGGTTATGATAGCGCTACCCCAGGGAAGGATACTCAGGTCACAATGTAGTCACTCAGCCGGGGCTGCGTGTGTGCCTCTCTGGCAGGCACACAGTAGATTCTATGACTGCCGTAGAACTCTCCATTCCGAGATCTCCCACCCCAGACAATGGATGGCGGTCAGGCTATGAGCAGGCAACATTTATTCTCTCCCTCAGAGAGTATATAATGCAGGCAGCTGGCGTAACGTGGCCTCTGAATTATGTATGTTGCTGCAATGCCCTTGGGAGAGGAAGCTAGAAATTACGACAAAACAAGCTCTCCTGTCTGCATATTCTGAATATATACCCACGGTACCTCTACCTTCAAACTTTAATCATGTTAATCTCAAGGGATTTTTTTTTTTAAACAAACAGGTAACTCAAAATATTGAAGCCACTCTACTGCTCTAGGGTCTCTTTGTACATGTTGTACTGCTGGGGTAAAATACTGCTGCACATAGAAGTTGTGCAGATTTGCCCATCAGAGGTTGTATATTGTCATTATCCATGGCATCTGGTGACTCCTTCCATGCCCCACCCCCACACTTCCTGAATGATCTGAATGCAGATTCACAGGGTTAATATATGAGATAGCACTTGACATGATGCCTAACGCATATGATATGCTTAGTTTACCTGGAAGAGGATGCCTAGTGGTGGTAACAAACTGAGACAGATAGAAAACTAAACAGCAAGATTGTGGCCTGTGAAGAAGAACAATTCAATGTATGCACAAAATATGGCAACAAATCCGCTGGTCTGAACTTAACAGCCAGTTTATGGGAGTCAAACATTCTCTTCTACAGTCTCCTAGCAACAACAGCAGCGGTACTCCCCGCAATATTAGCCCTGGGTTATCTACAAAATTACGGCCATACAGATTGCTACCATTACAGCAACAATACATGTATATATGGAGCAGAATAAACCACTACAACATGCCATACAACAATTAGTCTGATTCTTTATCCTCTGCTTCATAACAGTTGATGTTGTGTTATGTGGTTCGTATGGTTACAAAGATGTAAAATATACATCGTCAAAGAATTAGAAATAAGACATTTTCTCACAATAGAAAGTCTTGGTTTAGCATAAAGAGTACACATGCACTCAATGTCAGTACACCTGTACTTATCTTTGGTACACCTGTCCTAATGCCCAATGCATTTGTACTTACTCTGCTCAGTGTCCTCATCCTCTCCGTCCACCGTCTCGCCGCTGTCGCCCCCTGGGGGCAGATTCTGGATGTTGTTCGGCAGTGTCAGGGCCGGGGTGGGGTTGCCGTTCTCAGCCTGGGATTTGGTTGGTGATGGATTGGTGTTGTTCTCTGCCATGGCCTGTAGCTGCTGGTACTGCTGCTGTTGGTGGAGCAGTTGCTGCTGGTACACCTGCTGCATGTACTGCTGGAAATGCTGCTCCTGCAACTGCTGAATCAGCGCTTCTTGCTGGAAACGCAGAGACGGGGACATGTCACATTATTACTGTCAACGAAGTGCGCCAGGATTATACTCTAAACATATAAATTTACTACTAGTGGAATATCTCGTTGATGGAGATAGGATATTTGGAGTGTTTATACTGTCAGCGGGTTTATCATTCCCTTCCAGTGCCTGAACGACTCTACCTCAAATTACTGGGATCCATATCGGGCAGTAACCATCGCTGATTAAACCCCGCGCTTCCGCTTCTCGGCTCTCTCTCCCAGTCTCGCTTTCCATAACAGACAAAGCTCACATAAATCTTAGCAGATATGCAATAACGCCCGGAAGATGTCTCTCAGATTAACGGCAGCTGTTACAGCCAACTCAGGGGGCTCCCCCAATAGACTGGGCCTCCAGGGACTGTCCTGGGCTTAGGGTTGTGTCATAAACCATTTTATGTACTTGACAAAAAGTCTTCTCCTCTCGGCTGCATTTCTACTGTCTGGGTGACACAAATCTTACCCTCCTGACCACGCCACACAGGGTAAGGCAAGGGTGAGTTGGGGGGGGGGGGGGGTAAGTCACGGAATCTGGCCAGCTGATGGCAGACAGGTTTAGCATGCAACAATACGTTTGGAGATTTAACATGTTCAATGACCTACTAGCGCATTGTATCATGTATGTACAGTACGTTGATCCTGTTGATGGGATTGGAATTTTCATAAACTTGAATTTGAACACTGTTGAATGTGAAAATAGAAAAGTGGAAAGAGAAAAACATCAAAATCCAATTTAGTTATCATGTTAAGCATATTTATAGCTTAAAATTTTTCAATAAATGTGAAAGTAATTTAAGTTTTATCTCAACCACACACACTGAAATTGGAAGTATCACTGCCATATACTGAGTATCGCAATTTAATAACCAAGCTTTTCGGCTAGGAATAGATTACAACCAAGCTTTTGGGCTAGGAATAGATTACCCAGTATTGTCGTGATTGTGTAGATGGTAAATATGGTAAAGCCTGTGAAATGCCTGTTGTTGGCCCGCACTGGTGGAACAGTCAGATGAAGGTCTGTATCACATGTATCATGTCTACCAGTGTTCTCCATTTTTTCTCTGACTCAACATGCTCAAGACAAGGAAATGTCTGAAAGTGGCAAATCTCGGGTATGTATGGCATGTGCGAACATGATAACCCCTCAGTGTTGTTCCAACGTTGTACGAATACTTCCATTCTTCATGTACTAACGTTGCTTCCTGGCTACAGCTGCCACTAGTGTTAGTGCTGCCACTGGTGCCTGGCTGACGTAATGGACAAAACCTCCACTCACTCCTCCCAGATTTGTCTGCAATTTCCTGACTAACAAACAATTCCGGATGGCTCCAGATGGGCTGCCATGTACCAACCGCTGTACAGGAGCTTATTACAAGTACACACTGGTACAGCACAGCTTTAAAGCTGGACGGGATAATGCCAGACAATTGTTGGGACTGTACAAACATGAGGGGACACTGCGTGATCTTCAAACATTATGAAATACCGGTACACAACGTAAGTCTAATCGGCCATGCAATAAAGCCAGGTTTCAGGTTGGCAGATCACTTTTGAAAACACGGCCAGGTCTCCAGGTCATCTCTTACAAGGTCTTCCAGGTTGTAAGTCATCAACATGATCAACAAACCATGGTAACTACTCTGCATTATGGGTCTTGCACAGCCCTTTTGTCAGTTCATGCATACAACATGCAATATATGCATGTCCATGCCGTGGTATAAACTTTAACTTTTATCTTAAGTCCAGCCCCCCCCCCCCCCTCTCTGAGAGGGTCAGCCTTGACTTCAGCGCTGTGTAATAAGTTAACTTATGATAACTAACGTCCCTTTCTGTGTTCAAATTCTGAATCCAAATTCTGTGTTATCTCATGAGTCCTGAGTGTGTGTGTGACACTGCTCAGCTGGTCTGAGATGAAAGAACGACCAGTGCCCTGGTCTGTAACCAGGTAACCATTGTCTACAGTCATAAGCTCCCGGGCATAAGCTGTGAAGGTATCAATGTAGTTCAGTAGATTCGGTAAGAATATCCCCTGCTCCGCCTTCCCTTACTTAACAGTCTTCCTACTCCTTACAGCAAATGTCGCTTCATTTAATTATCCTTCATTGCCAAAGTCCAGCAGTGGGATTTAACCCTCTTATCCTTCCTCTGCCTGCCGATCCCTCCTCCAGCCCAAAGTCTCTCTTTTTTTCCCCGTTCTTTCTGTCTCCCTCTCTTTCTGACACACTCTCTCTTTCCTTCTTGAAAGTGAACTTACATTAGGTACAGCTCGATCATCATAACCTCAGCAATTGAATACTTACGAAGAGAATGAGTAGTCTTCGGAATTTAAATAAATTTTGGGGAGGGGGGGGGGGGGGTTGGAGCAAATAATGCGGCAAGGACCAGAGCTCATGGAGTCGTCTCCCAGGTCCTGTGCCCTGCAGTGAGTGTGCACCCTCAACCCCCAAGTGCCACCGGGAATGCAGTTGTGGACCCTGGACCCTCCCTGACTATTGAGTGTCTATGGAGCAGTAGAGTGAGTGCAAGGCTTTCAACACACTCGTCCGGAGGATGAGAGTCCATGAAGATGGTTCTGGACTCTGTGGAGTGCCTTTGACAAGCGTCACGCTCCCCACACTCCCCACAGTGTGTACCTGTACAGTCGGGCAGCGGTCTGCGCCTGCCTGTACATTCAACCCTTGCAGCTGCTTACAGGAAACCGGTACATTAAGATTGGTCACTGAGTTCTGTCAATCACTAGCAATGGCGACAATGTCTGCTGGTTTGGTGTGAGAGTCACATTCTGATTGGCACTGGTTAGGCGAATGAGATGTTGGGCTCTGTTGACTTTATTGCAAGCAACATTTCACTTCAACATTTTTAAATCAAAGGCCACTCTCTATAGAGAGAACACCCCTCAACAACATGAACAAAGGACACAAGTTCTTGGCAGCAAGTTACCACTAATTCATGTAGTGCTCACTCTTACCACAAAGGATACCTCTCTAAGGATAGAACTGTTTGGCAGAAAGGGTGTCCCTATTAGAGGGGGACCACTGCATACTGTCTGTACAGTATGAACAGCCAAACTACTGCATACTATGGTATGAATGGCCAAATAGCATGGCCCACTGTGCCTTATGAGGTATCTTTTGTGGAATTTGTTCAATCAGTTCTCAGTCTCATCTAAGAGTTGTCCTGAAAGACTATATATACAAGTACATGTATGTGTCCATACTACTTTTACAAACATTTAGTTCCACTGAGAGTGCCAGTCCTTCACTAAATGACTGGAATGGTGACACACATGATACACTAAAGTAAGTACCCCAATAGTTTCATGCAATCCTCTACTACCACGTATTGTGGAAACCGAACCTAATTATTTTATGCAAGACACCGTAAGATACTTGTAGGCAATTACCTACAAGTTCCTTGCCAATAACATAGCAATGCAGTCCTCTTCTCAGCAATCCTCAGGTAATGTAATTTTCTCAAGGGGGATGAGACAATCTCAACTAATTATCTCAGCCTTGTGTCGATCAAGCGGCTTGGTGGTGTTACCACAATGTAAAATACATACATGTACTGAACAGTCTCCAGGAGAATTCAATCAGTATGCCAGATGCATGTCGGGACATTGGTGACACGATTACCTTGGTAGTGCCGGGACAGACACATGCTCTTGATTAAGCTTTCTGGAGTCCCTCAAATTCCACCCAAGACAAGCCCAGGGATTTATCAGGTCTGGACCGTGTAGTGTCTGCAAGGAATGCCCTGCACTTAGTTAGCTGTCCAGCTGCTGTATATAGATAGACAGGTCAATGTTACTGTCGATTATGGCAATGACGCACAACCCAATGTGCGATAGTCTCCAAGAATTTAACCTAACAGGGCAATCACTCGTTGGGGGAAGCACTGGCACACCTTCTAATTTACTTGGTTGCATGTGTTTGTCTTTACATAATCAATTCTGGTACAATACATGTTTACATGTTCATTACTGCCCATGCTACATACGATCTACTGTTTCTGTAACATCATAATGTAGAAAACTACCAACATCGGTTACTGGAAGACACAAACTGATACCAGGTACCTGTATAGGACATCTCCAAGATGCCAGCCAACTTAAACAACTTTTGGTCAAAGGAATATACTTAAAACAGTTTTAGCCATCCAATTGCAGGCCGTAGGGCAGACAAGCCTGTTTTCCCCATAATTCCTCTACAAGCTGAAAACTTTTGCGTGATATATGTCCAGCCAGACGATTCCCCGTCACCCAAGTATCTTGCCAATTTGCGGCGGTCAGCCGGGTCAACATGTTTCTGGGGTCGATATCATTGGAGACCGTCCCAGCGGTTCAGTCTGCAGCAGTAATCCCAAAGGAAAGGCGATCCTTCACACTGAATGGCCGACGTCGGAGACGACGCCACACCCTGCCAGTCGATCTGATCCTCACGCCTACTGAAATAGAAAGCCATTTCCATGATTTCCTTGCCACAGATCTCCCTCCGCGTGGCAGTCTGTGCCGCTGTGGTCCTGTCACACTGATAAAGTTACTCCGCCTTGCTAATTCCTCTTTGCTCTGTGTAACTTCAGCAATTGCAGGGTGTCAGAAAGTTGCTGTACCACCCGACATGGGGGATGTCGAATGTCGAACAAAGTTGTGTGCATGGTTCCATGTGTGCTATAACAAATTCTAGTGCCATTGTGGATAGCCCAGTCAATGCTTATATTAATATCATTCCATGTTCACCTTGATTTGGTTTATATTAGAGTGGACATTTTATAATCTAGATTATATAAGCGACAGGCTGAAACCAAGGACCGGTGAAAATTTCCGACTCTGTCTGAATAATCCCAAGGGGGTCTTTTATACCCCCCAAACCAAATACAATTTAACGACTACCTTCAAGTTTACTTACTGGTATCGACAAGTCGAGCCGGTTTGAGTACAGTGGTGATGTAACACTTGCTTGGATCATCACCAATCCCAATACTTAATCATGTTAATGGTGCGCGATGTTGCTAAACTTCAGTGATCTAACAGGATCTGCTGTGTCAGCAACATTCAGCAGTACACGTTGAAAAACAATACACGTAACACAATAATCTGCAGTCAATGTTAAAAGCTATATCATATATATGAGGATATATATTAGGTGTTGATAGTCCATGTTGAATATGCAATACATACCATACCAGCCAAGAGTAAGTCTACCGAGTTCTTCGTAATCAAATTATTACTCTGTAGTCTGTAAGTGAACTCTTAATGCAAATCTCATGTATCCTGCCTCGACATGTGAAACCAGCAAAACTGTCACGTCACTAAAAGCATATATGTCCTATCAACTTATAGGAGAAAACATTAAACCGCTTACCGGCCAGTCTGTGCATGTAAATGTCAGACAACTTTTACCACCCCAGTCCACTGATATTTAAGTGCCTATAAACAGTGTAATACCGGTAAGTGAATAAAATTCAATATTCTAGTACAACGTGTAACTCTACAAATTTATACAGGTGCCACCCCCCACCCCCCTTCAGTGGCGACCTTATCAATGTGGACATGTGGGAATTATTACTATGATTAATGGGGCAGAACTTTGGGGAGAAGCCCCAGAAAAATGCCATTGCAGAGGGTGGTGACTGTTAGAATAAATTAGTAAAGAGTCCTAATTACATACATTACATTTTTTTATTTATGGTACCTGAAAAATCTCCCTATACTTTACCACTGGAACGACCACGTAATAAGTCTCTTTATTGCACGATGGCCTTTTGTTTATCGGTCTCCGACCCCGACCCAGTTTTTCAGCCAATAGCAATGGCGCATGTGCTCTATGTTTACGTAATCCTATTGTTTATTTTGGCTACGTTACAAAGGTCCTGGGCCGTTGCTATATTATATATGTAACTGTATGGCCTCACTGTACAGATACATGCAGGTGGATATGTGGTAAACCCTCCTCTCCCCGGATAGCTTACCTGTATCTGGATTAAGTTGACTGTTCCCAGATTTTTAGCATGTTTTACAGGTTTTGTGTAACTCTCGATTGGATATTGTTCCCACCATATATACCGGTTGTATCCCATATATCTTACCTGTTCTGTGTTGCTTGGATACTGTTGTTCGGCATACTGTTTAAACTGGATCGCTGTCTGCTGGTTGAGAGCGTTCCGTATCGCCAGTCTGCAAGATAAGAGAACACAGGTCATATTGGCACAGTTTACACAGTCTGCAGACATAAAGCATGTTAAGCAGGGGGATAACCCACTTTTTCCTGTACCTAGTTACTACCTAGGGCCTTAGTAACAAAAATCTGAAGACTCTAAACTTCTCTCAAGCAAACAGAAGGCATACAGTGATTCCTTCGAAAGAAAAGTGGAGAAAAATCTTGGTAGCAAGAACAGTGAATTCTGGTGATACATGTGTGCTCCTAAGCTAAAGGACACATCCCTAATGTGAATAGAATTATATGGCAGAAATGGAGGAGGTCCCTATTAGAGGGGATTACTGTAATGTGATACCTAATATAAAGCAGCATATTACACATATCATTACACTGTGAAATAAGGAACCCCGGGTCCATTTTCCATGGGGATTAATTTACAGTCTGCCACCGGCACTACATGTACTAAAATTGAGACAGTTTTAAGCAACACTGGGGATATGCATGAGATGAGCTGTGGAGAAATATGGTCAGTACAGCTACTGTAAATTCATTAATGTATGTGGGGATTAGTGTTTGCATTTTGACACAAAACCACAGGGGTTGCTATTCATGGTTAGCTCGGGCATTGTTAAAACAAGTTCATTTTGCAATTATTATTATATTTGCTGGTATTTATTCTGGTATTTATTTTTGCTATTTATAGACGGTGGTGAAATTCGCCACATAAAGTCCTTGTCAATATTAATGATTTAACACTGTTCCTCATGCCACACCCAGGTAAGTGCAATTCATACTCCATCTTTCACTCTGTTTCTTATTTCGTTTGCGTACGATGCCGAGTATAAAGTAGGCAGCATCAATCTGTTTGATTTCAGAAATATGAGTGCGGCAATAACGACGAGGATCAAGTGCTTAAAAACAGGTGTTTAAATGACCAAGCATTCTACTGACTTCTTGAAAGACCACCATATGGTCTGTCAAGACAGGTGGTCTCTAATGCCAGTGGTCTGTCAAGACCGGTTTCACCGTAATACGTAATTTTACACCAAGTTTTGCCCTTCTCCAGTGACACATTACCCTGTTATTACAGAAGGTCAAAGCAGAGGAGTAACACGTAAGTTTAAACTGGGATTTTTCATTGCAATTTGCTGTTGCTCGTACATGTACATGTATGTAAGACACTGCTGGTAAAAATTTCTGTATCCCTGCCTCGGGTTCCATTTTGAACAACGTTGCCAGCCAGCAGCTGACCTTTTCCCCACCTCCACATGCTATTTGCTGTAATATCTTGGCCAGTCAATTTTCATCTACTGGTCCTAGGTACGTGCATTCTTTCTGATTGTTACATACCAGACATCGTGGTGTGGCATCGGATGATGCGGCAGGGCTTGAAGCCTCAGAGACAAAGTCTCAGCACTGAGAATCCCAGTGTCCCTTCTTGCGCATTACCCAACTATTGTCCCATGTGGTATGGCTATCAGCTGCCATTGAGTTATATGGTCAGTACGAAGGTGTGGAGCAATTTGTGTGACAAAGGCTAAGAAACCCACACCCCGCTGACTTCTCAATGACCTTGGTATGAATGTCCCATTCTCACTGTAACCATGGTAATCACCAGACTCATGAGACAATTTAATATACATGCCTATAATCATGATAATAACTTG
>JAAUYG010196581.1_pt1 | contig 11549 bp, 10 predicted proteins | sample 7278091 | NCBI WGS metagenome assembly JAAUYG01 (sample SAMN14350201, study PRJNA611818) | marine sediment metagenome | isolation source: surface marine sediment (0.6m) | place: French Polynesia: Moorea | collected 2018-08 | reverse complement strand
CTTCCTTGTCCAATATCTTGGCCTCTTTCAGGCTTCCTAGTTGCCATCCCCTGATGGCAGAGAGATTCTGCCGAAAATTCGGGAACTTTTTCCACCATAATTTGACTCTGTGTGCAGAATGTTTCATCAGAAATTATGTTTCCAGAGTCCAAAACATTCACTCCCAGATGTACAGAATTATTTAATGATGCATCATTATCTGGCTCTTAACACATCAAATCAATATTATATAGTCATTGTTTAGAATTTGAAAAGTCATTTGTTTATAAGCTTTTGTGTTAATCCAAATAAAAATGCATACCCCGGTACATGCATTTGACACAAGAGGTGTTATTTAGAGAGGGGGTACTGCACAACAAATTTAATCAAAATGGTCAAATTGTGAGTTATACTACAAGCAGAAAGATGTTCCTCATAACATAGGAATATAGTGCACAAAGTTTGTGAATGAAAGTAAGGGCTTCGGATTAGTTGTAACTTGTAGTAAAGGAGATTCATTTGAAATCCACAGAGACCAGGGCTTTGTGTGCTGTGAATAATGGTTTCATTTCGTATATAAATAAATGCATCTGCATATCTGTTATCTGTCTGTTGTGGCCAAGATAAACGGAAAATGTCCCGGTGGATAGGAAATTTATGGCACTGGAGATTTCATATTGGAAGAAAAGAAATGTCATGTGAAAGATCCGATAACCGATTCCCACCGTGTTCCATCCCCTGGCTGAGCCAGCGACTGATGTCTTTACCGTATCAGGCAGCCATGTACTGGTAATGCCAGGCTTGGCTTTAGCTCGGTGTCGCCTGCTTTGCCCAGGAGACGAAGCGACCAAGGCAAACAGGCTGAAAATAAGATTCTGGCTGCTAAATTGGCAAGGGAATCGGAGTACAATGGCGGCTTGACACTTGGCCTTTTGGCGGGCGTTTCTGGGTGTGTGCCACCATCCTGTCTGGCGCAGTGGCTAATCCAGTGTGTCGCGTCACAGACCACGCCAGACGACTCCCTTAGCAGGACTTGGCAGTCATTAGGGTAGGGATTGTGAGGCCTCGCGCACACAGGACAGATGACATCTGCTATAGCGGCCCGTCTGGATGGCATCTGTGAAGCTTAAAGCAGACCTAGGGAGTGGGATCGATTAATAGTATTTCCCTTGTTGCCGTTTGTGCCGGTTCCAAAAGGGGTTTTTGGGGAGTGGCTGGGGAAACCAAACTCCGACTCCGTACAGCTAATCCAGGCCTTTGACATTTCCAGATAAATATGTCTCGACTGATTTGGCCCCCCAAGTCTGTTGCTAAGCTAACTGGGGTCTAGGAAACCGTGCTTGCATACAGCTATGATCCATCGCTGCCACCGCCACCATTGCTGCCACCGCTGCCATTGCTTCTGCCGCCACCCATCATGGGGTGCGTGGTTTGGGGCCTCGGAATGGAATTGATTCATTGTTGAACAAAGATTGGCAAAATGTCACTCTGCCATCGTTGGTGGCCCATTGTGTTGATCCACAATGAAATGGGGAGAGAGGGACAGGGGGTGGGCTAATGCTTACCTCCCTATACTTTGTCACCATATCGAAAGGTTAGGACCTGGCCTGACCCACTGTCCAATATGCCTCTCCTCCGTCTCCGTTCTCAAATTTCCTGTCCTTATATTCCTTCTGTTCCTTTAGGTTGACATTGCAGTCAATGTAAGCCCGTGTATGGACACACTTAAGCCTGTCAGATTCAAACCATACCATATTAGACGTCTAGGAACCGTCGACAGTCAGTAATATTTCCCTATTTATGGATGGCATTATAAATCTTTTCCTCAGAGGAGTCTGCTGTTGCCATGGCAGCAGGGCAATTTCTGTCACAATAAAAACTTGCATAAACTGATATTTGCTGCAGAAAATTGTGTGCATTTTTGCTGCAACCAGCTCAGCCATCTTGCGCAGTGATTGTGCAAGCTCATGCTGCTTGGATCAGTTATCGACTTATCGTGGTTATTGTGTTGTAACCTCTAATTACGATTGACTATGTAATCGGATGTCTGGATTGTGCAATGTTAAAATTGTATTACTATTACTACTTGTATATGTATTTAAAAGCATCTGAACTTGGAGTACCGATACCCCAGTTCTTCTACATTCAGAACGGTACCCCAGTTCTTCTACATTCAGCACGTTCAGCTGAGTCTGAACTAATAACGTTTATGCATGTCTTTTTTTTGGTCATCCTTAATTTGTGCGTCTCAGTTGTTCCCAAGTCGTCGACACCTAAAACCATTTGCAATTACAACCGGTAGAAATTCCAAGTATTTGACCAACTTCCTGATGGAGAAGCTGGTCCATCATTGGCCAGCAGAATTGACCCAGATAATCACAACGTGAATATGTATGCAAATAACCCTGGTGATACCATTATCCATGGCAGTGGCGGCAGCAGACTGATTACATATGCAATATTACAGTGGCCTTGATATAAGGTTTCACAGAATCCCACCGTCGGCTCCATGGCCTTTGGGAAAGCAGTAATAACCACAAATTATGTACAAAGTACAGGCATGATATAGAAAAGTCAAAGGTTAGTGTCCTCAGAGTGATGTGACATAGCCTACCAAAACCATTTCAAGTTATATATGTACTTGTTTAAATATTTAACCTATATTTGTATTTTTATCAGAAAAAATTATCACTTGCCAATAGTGCGCAGCAGTATCCATTTCTGTCATATATGTTGCTTTAATCCCCATTCCTTTCTTTTCTTTCATTTTTCCTTCTGCTGGTGGTCTATTTCGACATGACTAAACTCGCTTTCTTTAGATTTATATTATCAATTTTGCAAAATGCCAGATGAACTCGACCTAACGAATCTGCCACGGCAACATCAGCACTGGCCACTTTTGTAATTAAATAAAGGCTGTACTAAGTTTGGTGGGACAGTGTCGCGCTATCAATGACCATGACATAAAATTAGGACAGAGACATACGACTAAAGTCTCTGGTGGACTTGCATGGTGTTCATCATCGTGGCCGAGCTGCCAGAAGGGCCGTTGGTATTGGGGGATGGTCTGTGTCTGCTCAACGGTCACGACAGTCGATATATTCTTGTTCTGGGCTAGATATTCTGAAGTCCAATTATCCGATATTGCAAACGTTTCCAACCTTGTCACAATGGAAACAGATGTCACCCAATAAACTTTAGTGCCAGGCCAAATTTCATGTTGCTAATAATGTTCAGATTATAATATATTGCCTCATCTATTTTCATATCATTCTCTTCTAAGGGGAATACGAGAGTCCCGCCAATGCTCATATGACTCACAGCAACTTCTACCACCAAAGTTGGACCCTGTTTTAGAATAATAAAGTGAATGAATATTTTCTTGATATTCTTCTGTTTATCATTCGATGGTAGTATACGTGGTGTATGTGAAACAGGTTGAACCTGTTTCACATACACCACGTATACCACGTTTATTTCTTGTTGTTGATAAAGATTTGCATCATATTCTCAGAATTGATATGGTACAAAAATGACTAGCAACACTTTCTTGCCAACATATAGGCAGGTACAACTGATATATAAGTACCCTGTATAATTCCATAATTTCGGAATGTTAATTTGCAAATTAGTGAGTATTTTAAACTACTTAGCAGGAAACTTTATTTTCCTGAAGATACTTGAAAGAAGAGAAAAGGTGCGAAAGCGAAGTTATGGACTCAGCCGCAGCTTCATGAAGCAACGATGTGATTGGCTAAAGGTGTCACATGGCCAAAGGTAGTTTGGAATTCAGATGAACATGATGAAGCTTACTATTCATGTTGTGGTTTTGTGACATGAAAAACTTCCTGTTAAGCTCCCTGTTAAGCTGTTGGGCTTTTTAGAGAAATGTTACTCTACATTTTCCTCGTAATTTTGTACAGTGAGTCCTCTTGTAATATCGACACTCCTAAATCTGCCAAACTATTCTGTCCTTATTAGAGAGGTACCCTTTGGTGAGAGACACACTCCTTCTGCCAAACTATTCTGTCCTTATTAGAGAGGTACCCTTTGGTGAGAGACACACTCCTTCTGCCAAACTATTCTGTCCTTATTAGAAAGGTACCCTTTGGGTGAGAGACAACATCACATGAATTCATGGTACTTGCTGCCAAAAATGTGTGTCCTTTCTAGAGGGGTGTCTTCTCTAGAGAGTGTCCTTTAAGAGGGTTTAACACTGTGCAACACTGGACTTGACAGTGGATTGAGAATGGCATGATGACCATGCCTTTTAGCTGCCCATTAGTTCCAGTGTAGTTTACAGCTGTGACTTTGCCAGGCTGACAGCAGCCAATGTGTGCGTGTGTCTGGATATATTGTACCTTACTCTCCGGTTTCTTCTCCATCATAAAATATTAATGCCTTGCTTTCAGCTTGAAAGGCCTTCTCTAAAATAGCGACAAATAATAATGACATATTGTATTCCGGCCTTGTTCTGCCACTGCTACTGCTGCTGCTGCTGCACTTCCAGTAACCGGGTCATCTAGTGGGTTGTCCCCGACTTCCCATTGGTCATACCACCTCTCTGCAGAAATTGTTACAAGATTTTGTTCAGTATGGGTTCTTGGTGACTCACCATTTTGACCTGGGTCTGTCTCCCACCCAAATCTCCCTTTATGGCCTTAAATCCAAATCTCCCCTTTGTGACCATCGCATTTTTCGTGACAATACGATGAAATTTTGCTTTGAAAAGTCTAGTGCTAGAACACAAGAAAATAGATTGCAAGATAACTTGTTGTATTTGTTCAGTTATAATGTGAATGTGTGAGTGGGATAATATGTACCATACATTTTATGATATTTAAAAAATAAAAATCAGTTAACAAATTTTCTGTGTTTTTCAGATTTCTAAGGTGATGAAACCAGTATCTAGATTTTCCTTTACTTGTACATGGGATGCATCGTATATCCGTATAGATGCCAGGGTACATGTGATATGTCTACAACGTTGCCAAACCTTCAATATCTGACGTTGTATGCTTATTTTATTTTCAGAAAGGTGAACACTTCATTCGAAAGCCCGTGATCGCTAAAGTTCGTAACCATGGCAACGCTGACTCTGAAGGTCAGTGTAGTGGAGAACAATGTCATCAAGACGATGCAGTTCGATCCCACCACCATCGTGTACGATGCATGCAGGATCATTCGGGAGAAGATACCCGAAGCCAACGCAGGAAACCGTAAGCTTCTACATGTGTTTGTGTGTGTGTCTCTATGATAAATTTTCAAGATAAAACATATTCACTTTAATATTTTAGAAATCCTGTTCGCTTCAAAAAATTGTAATCATGAAACGATGAGAAGGTAAGTAAGTTGCTAAAGCCACAATATTTGAAAAAGATACTAGGTAGTTTGCATTTGTTTATACATAAAAATTAATATGTACAGAAAAATGCATGTGTAATGTGTTGTGCAAGTTGAAATGAATTCCCAGTGCATGTGACTTGGGGATGTGTTTTCTATTTATGTTTGAGAAACAGAATGGCAGACGTTTTGATAAATTTCTTTGGAAATCACACTACTATCAAGATGGGATACATTAGCAGATTTTCTTAATTAATATTCTTTCACAGTCATTTGTAATGAAAGAATGCCAAGGTTTTTCAGGATAGAATAATACTGAAAGAGTGAATTTTTCTACAGGTTTTTATGTTAGGCAGAAACCATGAACAACCAGTAGCTTAAAATTTGAAATTTGTTTTTGGAGGCATTTCCTGACTCGTTTCCCATAATATCAGCTGGTTCTTCTAGGATGTGTCCGTGAAACAAACTTTTTGCAATTCTAACAGAAACGTGTTCCGCCCCATGTACCTTTATCCGTCGCAAACCAGCAGTCTGCCATCTTCCCAAACACAATGCATGTTAATTCATCCCAAACAAGAGAATTATGTAAATGTCAGCCTTTGCAATTTGAAGCTCGTTACTGAAAGAATGGCGCCAGAGATTGGGTGCCAAATGAAGCACTTTAGCTCGCAATTCGGCTTGATGAGAGTCGCCGGCAAGATTTACACAAACCCAAAATAAAGAATTGTTATTTGGGTTAATGAGCTGGTAATGAACAGAATATAAATATACATCTAAATCTACTTGAAACATATGAAATAGCAAGGTTGGATGTAAGTTTATGGGCCTTTATAATACAACAGTGAAGCAGTGATTATGTGCATTTGAGAATTATCAAGTTCTGTTTGTATGATGCATATGTTATTGTTTCCAGCGTCCGATTTCGGCATGTTCCTTTCGGATGAGGACCCCAAGAAGGGCGTGTGGCTGGAGAATGGCCGTACCCTCGAATACTACCTGCTGAGAAATGGGGTTGGTATACAGCAAAGGACCTGTAATGAAAAGAAAACCCGCACTGCCGCAAAAACATTTATTGCATTACCAATTCAAATTGTCCGTATGCAAATTCTCGTGTCATTCAGCATGTGCTAATACTGCGGGTAGGTTCAAAATGAAAGCAACATTTCTGCATTTACCATGGCAAGAACAATGCTGTTCTTGCCACGGCTTCCCCTGGGTATTTTTTGAAGTGGGAGGACGAATCCACACGGTGTTCCTCCGGGGAAAGGCGTCATAAATCGTTTAGTAGCCATATCTATGGGAAGATGTTTTGCCCATTTGTCACCGTAGTTGTACCAGGAGAAGGCAATCTCAAATTGTCTGCGATGTATCTGCGACCGAGTCATAAACCATGCTCATGACAAGAAATTCTAAAAGATTAATGTACACTGTATAAAATTATTTCGCTAATAAAGAATTTTTCCAGATGCTGACATTCGTAACCTTGTAATAAATAAAATACAATGTAGACAGCAAAAATTGACCCTTTCTGTAAAACACACATTGACATATTTCCTTTCTGATCATAGATGGGTTACTGCTTTGTATCACCACAGCTTTTACCTTAAAATTATTTTAATACAAGTATTAAATTTTAAAAGGAAAAATATGCAAGTATAAACTCAAAATTTGAATTTTATGGATTTTCATAAGATCAGTTTTCCCTTTAGTAAAGAAAAAAACAACAAAATATATAGGTACAAAGTTAACTTTCTTTTTGATGCCAATGCCTTTTGCTTTGTGCATCTCAGAATATTTGTGGCTCTCAGTGGTTTCGCCGACTTCCAGTAGACGGCGACATGAGATAAGCGAAAATAAGCACCGGGAGAAACTGTTCCCACACCAGTCGTATGTCAGAATTATCACCCAGTTTCCGCTAGCTTTTCCAATTGGTAAAAAAAAAAAAGTGATCCTGAACAACTGCGAGCAGAAGAGCTGTGCCACTGCAAGTGTGTTGCTTTCTGCACTGAAGGAAAAAGGGCAATTTAAAACCTTAGTTTTAATGAAATTGGCAAATTTTGGAGGCTCTTGATGGACTCGTTGAGGTGATAATGGCACAAAAGGGAACTGACACATTGTTGAAAAATTCTCGTGGCACCTTCTCTTTCTCATGTTACTTGTCCTTCGTTGCTGCCACATTGCTCCATACCCAGCAGCTTTCTGCAGAAAATGTGTCTTCACCTTTTTGGTCACCTCTGGAAGAAAAGTGATATGTGTCAATTTGTGATTTTCACAGAGTGTACCGAAGACTGGGTTTGTTGTGTGTGTTGTAGTGTGTTTGGTTAATATTGCAGACTAAGCAATGCTAAAGGTCAGTGAAACAACAACGATCCTGGACTTTGTGCTTGACCAAAACTCTGGTTTTATACCATCACAGTGCTAATGTGTCCGAAAATCTAGATTCTTTTCCAGATATTTATATTTAGCACCTATTACATCCTTTGTCATGTTTAAAATATGATACAAAACAACGATATGAGACAAAAAATACATTGGCAATTGCATGAAACAAAGCTGCATTGACAACTGCATGAAACAGTGTTACACAAGCAGTTGGGCATTGACAATTCCATATAAACAAAGCTGCATCAACAACTGTATAAAACAAGCTACGTTGACAATTGCATGAAAAAAAACCTACAACAATTGCACTAAACAAAACTACATTGACAATTGTGCGAAACAGCTACATAAACAATTGCGTGAAACAAAACTGTGTTGGCAACTGTGAAACAAAGCTACATCAACAGTTGTGTGAAATAAAACTACATCACCAATTATTGTGTGAAAAAAGGTGCATTGAGACTTACATGAAGCAAAGCATTAACAACAGTGCATGAAGCAAAGCTACATCAACAGTTATGTGAAACAAAGATACATAAACCAAAAGCTGGATTGATAAAAGGAAGTATTCGGAACATGAACAGTCGGTTTCATTTTTTGGAAGCCAAACTATTCTTAGTCATACGACTTCCCTTTAACCAAACTCATTCCGTCCTTAATGTAAAGCTTCAACCTATCACGAAACATCATGTTTTTTTGCATCATTTCACTTCTTTTGGGTATCTTTGCAACATTTTCTTGCCAAGGGATTTAAAATACTCCTATTGGGTGAAATAAAGCCACGTGTTCAATTGTGTGAAATAAAACTGCATTGACAATTGCATGAAGCAAAGCTACATTAATAATTGTGCGAACCAAAGCTACATCAACAAATGCGTGAAACAGATTGCATCAGCAACAGCACAAAACAAATCTAAATTGACTATTATGTGACAGAAAGCTACATTGACAATTGCATGAACCAAAGCTGTATTGACAATTGTGTGAAACAAGGCTGTACGTATCAGCAATTCAGTGAAACAAAGATACATTAAAAATTAAGTGAAAACAAATTAAAGCATATCAACACTTGCATGAAACGAAGCAGCTATACCGGTATTGACAATGCATTCCATAACGCAAAGCTGTTTTGGCACTTGCATGAAATAAAGCTACACGCTTTGTAGGTGTAATTTTACATGAACATAAAATTTGTGAAATAAAGCTACATTTACTACTAGGGTAGTATCAAAATGGTAAATAGAAATTCTTTCTAGGTAGTAGGTACATGTGGTCCAGAAGGAGACCTGTCCTTATTTTGAAGCACATATTCTCAAATGAATGGTGTTGGTCGCAGTTCTGGTGATAAATGGTGATCCAAGCATGCAGTAAACCTGCAGATGCTGGGAATAGTTGGCAGCGGCTGGAAGTTTTCCCAGGAGGGCAGTGTGAGCTATTGCCTTGACATCTTGTACCTGGGCCATCTTGTTCCTGTGGCTTTCGGCAGTCTCTGACCTCTCTGACCTACCCATGGATAAAATTTGTCTGCAGTGCTCGCTGGGCCCCCACGTGGTGGGTGGGGTTTCGCTGGGCTTGGTTTGCGGCGTGTCGTGACGGCGGTGTGCTTTATGGTTATGGGAGGGAACAGGGAATCGTTGCTGTAAGCTTGGTGATCCAGCTCTATAGGAAACCTTGCTGATATCGTCAGCCAATCCACCCTTCTAACTAACACCCCCATCCCCCCCCCCTTCCCTCCATCTTCCCCGCCCTCCCGTGGGACATTGTGTCTTGATGCGCGGCTCATAAAAACTTTATGCAGCCAAACAAGGGAGCTGAAGTGGACGGGACAATAGCCGCTCATTAACTTGGGGTTTGTCGTTTTTGGCTCCCCGGTCTGGCCTTCTGTCTGCGGAATCTGTGGGAACAATACCGTCCCCCTGATATATGACCAAGGTAGGCTAGAGGAAATGGCACCAGACCATTCCCTCCCCCCCCCTCCCCTCTCCCCCTCTCTCTCCCTGGGCCCATATTTGGCGTCTGGACCCCCAAGGTCAATATAGGTTGGCCATAGATGAATGGCCTCCGATGATTTATTGTTGGAGATTAATATTGTTTGAAAACATGAGTTTCTGCCTAATAATCCTGAACTCTGTGCTCTTGTTGCATCTTCAGGCACGTTATGCCCCTGTGATAAGATTTTCAGGAGCCCTTGTCATGCCGGGCCTGGTGGGGAAGAGACCGCTGTTTTTTGGTCACCGTCACCGCTGCCGCCACCGCCAGACGCCAACAGGACACCGCCCAATATTCGGTGGCATTGTCGTGATCTATGGCGTCTGGCGCTGGCAGCAAAATGAAGGTCTGTCTGCAATACAGGACAACTAGATCAGGTGTAGCGGCAGGTTTACTGCCTGGAAACAAGACCGCAAGATTTAACCATACTAGTTTGGAACAACCAGCTGGCACAGTAGAGTGTTGATGGGGGACATACGGGTATATGTATGTACGGTGCTGAAATCACTACACAGGAAAAGGGTCATTAAAACTGGAGTTGCATAGATAAACTTTTATTGTGGAGATAATAATTATATTAATCTAAAATAAAAGTAAATGCAGGAGAAAATAGGCTGACGTTTAGCTAATCATTGGTGCCAGAATTTGAACAAAATAGCTCAAAAGGTACATTTGCATTTTATATGTCTGCCACTGCCAGTAAATAAATCTTTAAAAGTGTAAAACATGCTAGATTTAAAAGTGATTTCAGCACCGCTGACAATACTTCAACAAGCATACAATGCATGTACTGATTGGTATATATTGTCTGGGTGCAGCACATGTACAGGCCGCAAAATGGTTCTTTGTCACCTGTTGCTTTGTAGCGAGAGACAATTCAACCTTCGTGTGAGGAAGATATGGGGGATAATGAATTTTTTTATCAAAACTGAAGACCATTTCCCAACGATTTCTCCGTCCATTGCATGCAGTGTCCATCAATATGGATGTGAGTAATTTTGTGTGAAGCCCACCACGAGTCCCCGCAGAAGCCGAGAGAACTGGAGACATGCAAATTGCGCCCTCTGTTGGTGAGAGGTCACATCAAGGGAGCCGGCAACCCCATCAGCGGGGAGTTGCCTTACCACGGGGAACCATGGTCACCGCAACACGGCGAGACTTCATAAAACATTCATGTCCTCCTAATGCACGCCATTGCCGTGTTGTATACTTGTCAGCCACCTAACCGCCTGTACCTCTGAGAGTATTTTCCTTCGTTATCACGCACCTCCAGAGAGGAATAATAATAACCACAACCTATTTTCCTCGACCCCAGGACACCCTTTCTGCAAGTGCATATTGTTTAGAGGACCTTGTCATGTCCAAGTGTCTGCGCGATGGGAAAAGACGAAGCTCTTCCACCTGTTCCAGGTTGAGTGATCTAGTTTTAAGGTGTATACCTAAGCATATTTTCATCTGTTTTGAGCCATAGTATCGTACAAGCAGGTTTAAAAAAGTTTCGCAACTAATTCTGACAATGACAAGAAAGGGTTGAAACATGACTCAATTTCATACACTAGGTTTCTGCAGTCTTGCCAGTTCATTCAGTGTGTGTATTGGTCCAGTTTTTGAGTTACCGTGAATTCATTAATGTTCTTGGGGATTGATGTTTGCGTTTATGAATTATGTTTGCGGGTTAAATAAATCCTTCACAAACTTTAACAGTACGCACATGATGGAGGAGAAGGGGGATGGGGATGGGATCAGTGAGTGAGTGTTATCAAAAGTTTAACGGCACATCAACACCAAAAGGGTCATACCGTGCCAAAACAGGTGATAACGATTGCAACGTCAATTCAAGTCACAGTCTAAGCACT
>JAAUYG010071538.1_pt1 | contig 11549 bp, 10 predicted proteins | sample 7278091 | NCBI WGS metagenome assembly JAAUYG01 (sample SAMN14350201, study PRJNA611818) | marine sediment metagenome | isolation source: surface marine sediment (0.6m) | place: French Polynesia: Moorea | collected 2018-08 | reverse complement strand
TTTGACCTTGAGCGACTTGAAAGGTCAAGGTCAAGGTGACTCAGATTTCAAAGCCCTATATTTCGTAAAGGAGCTGCGTTCGGCCCCATGTTACTATTAAATATTAATAGGAAACCATGTATGGGGAGTCCAACGACACCTTCACATTTGACCTTGAGTGACCTTGAAAGGTCAAACTCAAGGTCACCAAGATTTTGAAGCCTTATATCTCGTAAAGGAGCCTACTTAGGGCCTAGATTAGTATTAAACATTAATAGGAAACTATATATGGAGAGTCTGATGGGACGTTCACATTTGACCTTGAGTGACCTTGAAAGGTCAAACTCAAGGTCACTCAAATTTCAAAGCCTTATATCTCGTAAAGGAGCCTAGTTAGACCCTATGTTACCATTAAACATTAATAGGAAACCATATATGGGGAGTCCAATGGCATCATCAGATTTGACCTTGAGTGACTTTGAAAGGTCAAGGTCAAGGTCACCCAGATTTCAGGTCAAAGTCAAGGTCACTCACACTTCAAAAACCTTATATCTCGTAAAGGAGTCAAGTTAGGCCATATGTTACCATAAACCATCAATACGAAACCATATATGGCCAGTCCAATGATACCTTGAGTCAAGGTCAAGGTCACCCAAATTTTAGAGCCTAATATCTCATAATGAAGCCAAATTAGGCCCTATGTTACTATCAATCATCAATAGGAAACCATATATGGTGAGTCCAATGACACTATGACATCTGACCTTAAATGACCTTGAAAGGTCTAAGTCAAGGTCACTCAGATTTCAAAGCATCAAATCTCCTAAAGGAGCCAAGTTAGGCCCTATGTTACTATTAACCATCAATAGGAAACCATATATGACGAGTTTAATGACATCATCACTCTTGACCTTGAGTGACCTTAAATGGTCAAAGTCAAGGTCACTTACATTTTAAGTGGTAGTACAGGTGTATGTTATACATATACATTTGTATTTGCCAGTTTTGTATTACCACGGTAATCTATGTCACAGAAGGGGCTTATGCAGGCGGCGGTGTCCCAGCGGTCTTTCTTGTTTACTAATAATTTTCAAACGTTGATTCTACAGTTTCTATAAGATTTTCATCTTGTCGCTTTCTACATTTTCAACAAGGCCTGGCGGACTTTACAGCTTTTGTAGTACTCATGTCGCACCAAGTTTTTTTACCCATGTAGAGGCATGTGCGCATGTTCACGCATACGCGCTGAAATTGACACGCAGTGGCTGAATGACCTAGTGATTATTTGCAACGGGATGTTGTGGTAAATTGTCTGCATCGCCACATGTTGGCTTCTTTCTGATCAAGTGTGAAGAACATATCTACATATGCCTAACAGAGTGTATCAGAACATATCTGTGAATCTGACCATGTAAAATAAAATTAGGATTTTATGGCACAGAACGTATGATAACGGGTAGAAAATCTCTGATATATGTGTATCAACGCTAGTTCCCACATGCCTGCTGCATACTCGATAGAGCGTAACAAGGTTTGCTTGTGTAACTGGTACTTCAGGGTCATAGCGTACATTTTGAATTGAATCAGTGTAACACGTATGTCGTTGAGGGAGGCATTATCAGAGCCAATTGCATGATTGTGGAGGATCTATTTGTTAACTCTTCGGATAAGTTGAGTCAGCAATGAAGGCCTACAGAGACTTGAGTCTACTACTGTCAGATTCCAGCATGGCGTATAGCAAGAAAACATCGACAGTCATCTCGCTGTGCAATTAACTGTCTACATTCGACGTTCTCTCGAGCTCTTTCCAGCCGGTGTGGAGAGAGAGCGCCGATGAAAAAAACTTGCGGTGAGCGATAATGAAAGAGAATAGCCCTGGCGACCCTCTTGCCGGAGGGGGTGATGGCGCTAATGAATACGACGATCTTCCAGAAACGATGTACGCTCCCTCCGTCGGTAGCCAAGGCGACGCGAAGAAAGCCCCCTGCGTGGATATCCGTGTTTTCCTGGTGAACATGTGCTTCCTGGGTGTCTTTTCGACTATGTCCATATCCTATAACATCGGCGTCATGCGCACATTGGAGCGGAAGTTTGATCTGCGCAGCTCGGAAAGCGGACTCATTATGGCGATGAACGACGTCTCCCACATCATTGTCGTCACGTTTGTCGGCTATTTCGGAGGACGGGCACACAAGCCAAAGGTTATGAGTTCGTTTCTCATGCTGATGGCCGTGGCGGCTTTCATGATGGCCAGTCCAGCGTTATTTTACCGGGACATTGACGCCGGGGGTTCTCACATGGAGTCCATGTGGAACACCACCTCTGACGTCAGCATGCAAGTGTGTCGTCCTGGCAACGCGTCGTCGGCAGACGACTGTGAGACGGGAGGTTCGGAGACTCGAAGCGTCAGTCGGGGACCTTATTACATCTTCCTTGCGGCGCAGTTTGTGGCCGGGTTGGGGGGATCCAGCACTCAAACACTAAGTGTAGCTTACCTGGACGAAAACACCACACCGGAAAAATCCTCCCTCTATCTGGGTAATACGAAACAAAAATAAAGATTGTAGTTATACACATAGCACAGAAGGCGACAAGAATATTCACGGATTTGTTAACAATTGTGATAGCCAATCATCTTCCCTATTTAATAAAGGGGATTTCAGTCACTAGGTTTGCTGGGTGAATTTTAAAATCACGCTGTTTCTACAGCGCTCACGTTGTTTATGGTTGTGTTACAGTAGAACATCTCTTGAAAGATCATAGCTAATTGATGTGTAGGTTTCACCGTACCACCTATTCAACTTACATAAAGCAAATGCAGAATGTAAAATATATATGCAGCAGCTATATTATTGTATATGTATTTATACTGTAGTTAATATTATTGTATATGTATTTATACTGTTGATATTTGACTCGTTTGCAAAAGTTATTCTTCATTCCATATATATATTAACCAGTGGGTGTTTACTATAGTTGGTATATTATTGTTACAACACTGCTTGATCTTGTCCCAGGTATACTGATGGGTGTATTCTCCATAAGCCCCATGTGCGGGATTCTGATGTCCGCTGTGACGCTACGGCTGCCGGAAAATCCTTTCTCAGGTAACAGGCCAAGAACTGAAACCCATTCTACATAACACAACAGTCAAATAGGCAGCACATGCTGCATATTAATAAGATTAAATTTGTCACGAAATACGACAAAGTGTGTCTTGTTTTTTTTGTTTTTTTTACTGCTGTCGACTCGCACAGAAAGAAACAAGTGACAGGCTTCAGCTTAACACCATCATGGCTATAAGTGGCCATAGAGCACCCTCTCGCTCTAAAAGAATTCTGTGCTTAACAATTAAAACAATCCATTTACGTTCCTGAGATGCCAGATTATGCAAAACCCGAATCTCCAGATCATTTTCTGTTTTTATTTTGAAAAAAAAAATCCCTTTTGGAACTTTACAGAAATTTGGCACTTTCCTTAACACAAGACCCCATGGGGGTGAAAAGTTCAAAACGCCATTTCCTCCCCTCCCCGGGAAAAAATAAGGCGGATTGGCTACTGTTTGAGATATTTTATTAGGAGACACCACATGCACACAAAGACATGCAGATGAGTATCATTTTAAAATATGAATGTTGCATGTTGCCCTTCGGGATAATATGCTCTTTCACTTAAATGTAGGTTAATAATCATTTACTCTTCGTGGCTCTGGTTGGTTATATCCCTAGCCCCTACCTCCACCTCCACCCTTTCACCCACACGCACGCACATCTTACTGAATCTAATAAGCCTTTTCTCTACAAAGAAAATATTGTACCACCAGTATGGCAATCACGAACGGTTATCCGTAGGGTTTATAGGGTAGACTCAATGGGCCAAGGTGTTTTGGAAGGTACTATGTGTGCACGTGACATTATCACGTGCGCACATGAAGTTATCATGTGATCATGTGACAGTTATCACGTGTGAACGTAATAGTTATTACGTGCCCACATAGTTTTTTCATAGTTTTTGTCATCATATGTCCCCTCAGAACCTGATAATTTGACAGACCTCATAATATTGGAGAGTGAACGTCATACAATTGGAGAGTGAACGTCTTCATCATGTTCATAGTTGCATGTTTACGTGCACTATTAAGACATGTAATAGACCGCTGCAAAACTGCCTAATGGATTTCTCTAGTTCTAATACTAGTATGAAAGAGATACTAAATTTGTGTGATTTTATGTGACACGCTCCACTGAGATCCAGAAGGGCAAAATAATAATGTATAATGGTCACCCCATTAATATGAGTAGCTATTCTTGTGTCACTTGTAACAATAATTAAACCCGTTGCGGCGAGTTAGAAGTGAACTAAATCCTATTGTGCCAGCGTTATTCAGTTTGTCTATTTTGTTCCTTGTGTTATATCCACAGATCCAGAAGGCCAACCCGGAGACCCATCCTGGATTGGCTGTTGGTGGCTGGGTTATCTAATAATAGCCTGTCTGGTGGTGTCGGCCTGTCTCCCGATGTTCTTCCTCTTCCCCAAACACATCATACCGCCCGAGGAGAGGGTCAAAAGCTCGATGGTCCATACACACAAGGAAGACCAGAGCAAGGAAAACATCAGCCTTAAAGATCAGATTAAAGGTCTGTAAAAGTAAATATTTACATATAGGTTTAGCAGTTAATGTGGAACTTCCTGAGTTGACACTGTTTTTCGTCAGCCATCACATACCTAGTACATAATGCATCTGCAATGCATGCATCTGCTACTACATGCATCTGCAATTTTCTTTATTTTCTTTTTCTCCATTTCACAGATATGAAAATTTACTCAGTCTGCAGTTATTTTAGGCTGTGGTTTTACACTTCTTCAGTGGTAATACCATGACCCCATAATTCCCCATAATCAGTGTATTGTTTTGCTGTTCAGGTCAGCATCTGATATTTTGTTGCCCATATGATGTTTAGTAGTACCAGCAATATACTCGAAAGAAGAGAAAAGCACGCTCCGTCATGATTGGTCGAAGCTTGCATGTGACCCAATCTCATTGGCTTAAGGACAATTTATGACAAGGGGCAATTTGGGTTCCTAATGAAACCGACTGTTCGTGTTGTGATTTTGTTCCAGCCATTATTTACATCTGTTTCCTCGCACAATGGCAGGTTATTCAGTTACTCGACTGTTGAATTGTAAAATGAATTCCTTGTGAATTTTAGTGTCACTTTTCATGGTCGGTCATTTTGGTCTTGGTTATAATACCGTTTAACTGCGGTAGCCCATTGGAATTGTGAATCGCCAAAAGCTCTGACCAGGGTTTTTAAGATTTGTGCCCTTTTAAGAAAGATGTAACTCCCGTTTTTCCCAATCAGATCCACACCCTATACTGGATACACCAACCTTTGAAATAACCTGTTCGTACATGTAGTCTAGATTGACATATCCAACACTACATGGTACAAAACAACCAGTGCATGTCTATTAATTTAACATGGCTTCCAATATGTGTTCAGAGTCTTGGTCGTACCCATTTAATGACTGGACATCAGCCTACCTCGGGGACATCATTTCTAAAAGTCCGTCGTCCATAAACGACAAAACTGCCGTTTCCTTGTCATTTCCAATGAGGGGTCGTCACATTAATAAGGAACACAAAACTGGGTTCTCACAGAAACTTCATTCTAAGTTTAGAATGGAATCATAGTCTTACCCAATTCAAGTGCTAATATTGCAGGCGTACATGTAAATTGATTTTAATTTGTTAATGTTTTTTTTTTCAGATTTCCTGACTCTGAATATCTAGGAAAATTCTTTTCGCCCTTTTAAGATGTCAAAGTTAAATGTAATTCACTTTCTACAGCCTATCCAAAGGAACTGCTGTTGCTGGTAAAGAACCCCTCTCTGATGGCTTGCCTCTTCAAGAACGTTGTATTTTCGTTCCTCGTTATGGGTCTGTTTATCATCATACCACGTTACATAGAGATCCATTTTCTACAGCCAGCATATGTGGCCAGTATGATTTCTGGTAAGAGCCTATTTTTTACTTTACTTATATTGGTTTATAATGCATTAGCATTCCATCCATATATCATATTTTTCGAAAGTATTCCTCATGCTAGATGGGTACAGTAGCTATAACACGATTCGCAAGGTTATTGTGTGTGTGTCCTTATCAGAATTGTCAAACTAACGGATCCATATGAGTACTCAGTAGTTCACAGCTATACCAAGAATACACGACTGAACATGCTGATAATGTTTGTCCCTTGCACTTGTTATGGGTGTTAATTTACGTTCTGGTATTTTCGTATATTTTTAAGTAGAGACGCACTAAGCTGCCACATTGGACATGGTTTAGAAACACTCTTTTCGAGGCTGGCGTTTTGTCTGTAATTTTGTGAAAAAGGAAATTACATGAAAAGTTCCAACAACAGCACAAATGCCTTAATACAAATGTTTCATGCCAACTATATAATCTGTAATAAAGGCGCTCTGTGTTTCCTCTGTGATTTAGGTTTTATGTCGGTGGGTACCGGAGTGATAGGCAGCCTGGTAGGAGGTATCATTATGTCCAAGAAGAAATTGAGCCCTGTCCAGGCTGTGCTTATTCTGATATTGTCCACAGCCGCTATGTGTGTCTGTACCGCTATCACCTTCTTCCTCACCTGTCCTCCTGTCGACGTGGCAGGGTCCTGGCAGGACGGCCAGTAAGTCACTTTGATAGCTGTAACACACAAAGGTTACTCTTAACGTAACAGCTGCTAAATTTTCTGCATGTAAATATAGATATTCTAGAAGTAGGGGCAGTCGCGCTGCTGAAGTACTAGCAGTAGTAGCAACAGGAGTAGTAGGTACTACTACTACTACTACTACTACTACTACTACTACTACTACTACTACTACTATTACTACTACTACTACTACTACTAACTACTACTACTATTATTACCACCACTACTACTATTATTACCACCACCACCACCGCCACCGCCACCACCTGCAGTGTAGTAGAATTAGTAGGAGTAACAGATTAGCAATAGTAGTAGCAGCAGCAGTACTAATACCAAAAGTATTTGAAATGTTTATCTACAATGACGTCAGAAATATAAATCTACGTTTTCCGATATTTTATTAATCTGACGAAAAAGAAGAGTGTAATAGTAATTGCTGCCAAGAATAATTCTCTTCGCTCAAGCAAGTGTTGCCACTCCATCCCACCCACTTAGTCCGCTTGACTTTCAGACTGGAGCTGCAAATGGCGTGTAACGCGAACTGTAGCTGTACCGCCAGCAAGGCTGATTACAGACCAGTCTGTGGTTCTGACAATGTCACCTACTTCTCGGCGTGTTACGCCGGCTGTACGCAGGAGATGACGAAGGTGGGGGCTGCTGAGAGTCCTGTTTCGTCCTCTACTTCACTTGAACCTGCGTTTGTGGTAGAACTCCCACTCGGTTACCTATGACCTTGCGCCCCCGGGGGGAATAATTACCTTACCTCTACGTACATGTACCTGTGGGCTAGTCCCACGGCCTCAACTCCTCGGATCGCGTAATTATTTTGTGGGCTCGCAGCTACTCCTGGCTTCCCGTTGTGGCCACGAAACTTTATTGCGAGCCGCAACTTCTTTTCTTTCATGGGCGAATGCCTCCGTCTCGATAGTAATCCTAAGTAACACACGGCACCACCAGCTGACTGTCAGTTGACATCTTGGTAATTAAAGCTTCCTCCTCACGAAAAGACTACAGTGTTCCAAATTTAGCGCGTCACAGTGTAGTCTTGACACAACACCATGCTCTCATCCACATAATCTGAAGTTCATTTACAAGTCTAACAGTTGTTTATTCTGTCGTGACACTGAAGCAATTGTTTGCATCAGCTCCTACCTATTTCATGTCTTTAGGTCTATCTTATGGCTAGTTTCCTATTTTTGTTCCGGTTGTCGTTGGACAACGGGGTCCGTCTCGCCATTGACCAGCTGATGGTTACTTTCTTGGCGTTGCTTGTTACATTCCGCGATCTCTTTGAAGCGTCAATTAAAGCACTCATTAGACCGCCCCCGTATCCTAGTGGTTAGAGCGTCCCCTTGGGGTACGGGAGGCGGGGGTTCGATTCCAGACCGTGTCAGACCAAAGACGTAGTAGTAGTAGCAGCAGCAGCAGCAGCAATAGTAGTAGTATATGTAGTGGCAGCAGCAGCAGCAACAACAACAGCAGCAGAAGCATCAGTAGTAGTAATAGTCATCGCAGTATTATCCGTCTTTCTATATTAACATTAGTAAATAAATGCATCAATAAACAAAGAAAAAAAAAATAAAGAAGGAAAGAAATAAATTATGTTTGCTGCTTGTGACATATTTCATATCCAACAACACGTTTGTCAGTACATTACTTTTTATTGTTGGTAATTATTTTATTGTTGGCTTATTGTTGGTAAAGACCATAATTTCCATCATGATGCTGTATCAGCATGACGAGATGCGTTGCTGCCCATGTTCCTTGCAATGCTGCAGTGTGTAACCCATAACATCGCAGGTGTTCCTTTGTCACTAATATTTCCCATAATTTCTGTTTCAGGGCTATGCCAACTGCTCTTGTCTTTCGTCTAGTTCAAACCACACCTACATCACCGAAAGTAACGTAATATCCGGGCACTGCCCTCGTCCCTGTCACATGCTCATATTCTACGGCTTAGTCCTCATGCTAATATCTTTGGCTGGCAGTGTGGGGACAGTACCCAGTACTGTGGTTATGCTGAGGTTGGTATCGCGCCGTAGAAGCTGCAGTAGTAGTAGTAGTAGTGTAATTATTATTGCTGAAAAGGTACGTACGTGGTTAACAACATCTGGCGTTAAAATATCCGATACTAGAACATGTAGAAAATAACTTGTTTTACGTCATGTAATTAGTCCACAAATGAAATTCAGTTTGTGTTATTTTCTTGTTTTTTTCTCTCTGCTGTAGGATTGTGGCAGACGAAGCTCGAGCTTTTGCGCTTTCTTTCAACTCGTTTATGACGAACCTTTTGGGTGAGTACAAGCTGCTATGCAATACCATATGCCCTCCAAACTGCAATGGTCTATCGGCTGTGTGTCTTTCTAAGCTTGACAATGCCGCTTACTGGGGCAGACAGCGTTCAGCATTGAACTGAAACATGCATATAGCATCATCAACCACTGATCCGAACTTCTTTCCACTCGCCGAAAAACGTGACATGAGGAAAAGCTTGGAATTAGAGCATTTGCACTTGCAATTTTATTGCTACAAACCAATGCCATATGAATTTAATTACCACGCCCTAAATATTCGTTAACTTTACAGTCTGATGCCCACGATTCAACGTTCACTGTGAGAATATGTGGGTGCCTATCAGATTTGTAATGAATCTCCCAATGAGCACCATTATTAACGATGGAAAAAAGTGCGCACGAAGTCATTAATTGATATCAAATGCCAGAAAATGGCACTAGTCTTAGATTGCAAATGTACATATACCCCACCTGTCTGATACGAGGTATGAGGATCTGTGTGGATGTAATACTAAGAGGGTACATTGCAGAGGGTTTTTGTGGGTCAATTCTGTCTTTTCTCTTGGGATTAAGGTTTGCTAGAGAAAGTACTTTGGGTGACTTTCTGGCGACATGGCTATTGTATCAGGTCCATCGCTGCAGAGTTGATTTGCTCCCACCAGAAGTACCTTCTGTCACTATAATTAAGACACCTTGGATATGGGAATAAAGAGTTTAGGGAATGGGTCTGGGAATTAGGGCAAAACAGTTAAATATAGGAGAAATATAGGAGATCAATTAAAGGGTCTTGCACTTACATGTACTTTTGTTTTTTCACACCGCTGAATTAACAGTTTTATTTGAATGCTCCTCCCCACCAGGTTTCATCCCGAGTCCCGTTCTGTTCGGCCTGCTGGTCGACGCCACGTGCATCCTGTGGCAGAAGACATGCAGCGGAACCGGAAGCTGTCTGCTGTATGACACGTGGTCATTCCTCCTGGCCACACACGGTGTGGGTCTGCTGCTCCTCGTCACCATACTCCTCGTTACCATCGTCCTATTCATCCTCGTCAAGAGGATGAACTTCACCGAGGATTCGGAAACGGCCATGAGTGGGTCCTTGGCTGCTGAAGGCAGCGTCGGTTGTGCTGAGACAATGCCTTTGACTGAAACAGAACAGCAGGAGATGACGGAAGCAGGAACAGGCGTCTGATGTCACCGCATGTTGGCTGTTGCTACGTGACAGTAACAATCTCACGTTGGCATGGTTTTCGCCGCAGAAAAATGATAGATATCTATGAGCTGAAGTGAAGCAAAGTATATGTGATGGTATTATATTGTGAAGGAAAACGGTTTTCTTATATTAGGGTTTCCGCTATAACCGAATCGAGAGAGATCGAGAGAGAGAGAGAGAGAGAGAGAGAGAGAGAGAGAGAGAGATTTTCAATGATTTATGTCCCACCAAATCTTCCAATGTCGATCACATAACCAGTAGAATCCAGGATAAACACAGTCTGATGTCATTCCTGAAAGAAGACTAAGGTTTTAGTATTTTCCTCATGTACCACACTTTAGAATTTCACATACCCGATTTACAGGAAAAAAGAGGTTTACTTTTTATTATCATTTATTGGGGCTGGAAGTAATACATGTATTTTATGAACAGTTAGGATTCATCATGCAACAGCAGTAGCCTAGTAGTAGTAGTAGTAATAGTAGTAGTAGTAGTAGTAGTAGTAGTAGTAGTAGTAGTAGTAGTAGTAGTATCTGTTGTCCTACAATCATGTCACATATAAATACAAAATTAAAATATCACATATGAGCTACCTGGTAAAATTTAATTTGATATTTCATGAATTGCCTGAAATAAAAGGATATATCACTTTTTATGCAATATAACTATTCCATTACACTCTCATGTCAGGTATGCTGAAATGCCAGGGAAGCTCGGTGTGTGTGTCTCATACGGAAGTATGTGATGGAGTCAAACACTGCCCTAAAACATGGGACGACGAGAAATACTGCGGACATATGGGTGAATATCAGCTCACTAGGGTGTAAATGACCAATCAATGTCATACATAATCATAATAATAAATAAACTTACCTAATTTCGGTTGGTGAACTCACCAAATTAAATCTGAGGGAATGTGCAAATTGTGTTTGAAAAGATTTAAGTATATTTCTAGAAAACATAACATTAGATTTTTGACTACGAATTTTTCATTTGCATATGCCCGATCAGGGTACGATTTTGGTTTGACATAACCACATGGCTGTTTAATTGTCAGATGACCTGTGTGACCTGTGTGAGTGCCGTGGGTATGTGGCTTACTGCAGTGGGAGGAACCTCACAGAGCTCCCCACTACTGAGGCCCACAGAACCCGACAGCTGCGCGCTCTTATCCTATCAGACAACCACGTCTTGCTGGATGACGAATCCCTGGAACGTCTCCACTGGCTGGCATTTCTGGATCTTAGCATAAACGGTCTGGATGACGTGAAGCAAGACTTGTTCAAGGATCTGAAGAACCTGATTGAACTGGTGTTATCCCATAACCGGATACAGGAGCTT
>JAAUYG010231984.1_pt1 | contig 11551 bp, 3 predicted proteins | sample 7278091 | NCBI WGS metagenome assembly JAAUYG01 (sample SAMN14350201, study PRJNA611818) | marine sediment metagenome | isolation source: surface marine sediment (0.6m) | place: French Polynesia: Moorea | collected 2018-08 | reverse complement strand
GGTGACCATTGTCAAGGCCATGTTTACTCCAGGGTTGTAACTTCATGTATGTATTCTGATGCTCCAAAACGGGATGCCTCCTCGCGTTGCAGGCAACCGACTGTCTAGTTGCATGTCCAAGTATTGATAGTAGCATGAGTAGACTGACCATTAGAAATATTAGCATGGTTAAAAGATCCCCATTTTCTGCATGGATGCTTGAATAATTTCTGTAGGTTTCACAGAGCACAGTAGTCCCTCTCTTAAAGGACACTCTATAGAGAGGACACCCATTTATAAAGGACACAAATTCTTGGCAATTACTAGTAATGTATATTAATGCTCCCTCTTACCAAATGACACCGTTTGGCGGAAGGGGTGTCCTTATTAGAGGGGGACGTGACTGCAGTGTTTTTGTGCGGGAAGACTGTACAAAAACTGAAGTTTGTAGATTGATGTTTTTATTCCCTTGATTTATTTTATGGTGACATGTCTAGTTAATTGCCTGTTCCATGTGTACACCAGGGTCTCAAAAGTCTCCACCTAAAGTATGCTTAATGGATTAAAATTGCTTCAGCCTGAATTATGAATGCAGCTAAAGTGAGATGTCTCGATTAAGTTCTTTTTCTCTAGACCAAACACAGTAGCTTGTATTTTCAAGGCTTGCCACTGATTTGGATGTTAAACAGGGTTAAACGTGTTGAACTTGTTTTTAAAACTGCACTTACCATATTTTAACATGTTTAACAGTTGAGAATGTGTATCTTTTAACTATGATCTATTGAGAGTTTCAAGGGAGTCTTTATTTCTACCAATAACCATGACAACTGTCTACATAAAAAAAAAAACTTTTCTGGAAGTTAGCATGAATATTTCCCTAACATCTAAAAACACTTTGTGGAATTAATGGCCTCCCATTTCCAATATTAGAAGTGCCTTTTAGTGATGTTTCAGTGTGCTCCGGGAGTAGTTACCTAGGATGGGCTAGTTTATGGTGCTATAGACAGCTTTGTGTGGGTAATATCCTGTAGCATCAGTGTACATGTAGACTGGAACAACATTTTGGTGTTAAAACCCTTTTTATGCCCACAAAGGCTAAATAAGAATAATGGGGTTGTGGTACATGTACTGTGTAACACATGTTGTGGAAAACCATTTGTTAAATTAATATGAATACAGTAGTCCCCCTATAATATGTATAATAAGGACATCCGTTGTGCCAAACAATTCTGTCCTTATGAGAGAGGTGTACTTTGATGAGAGGGAGTATTACATACATACATTATACTTGCTGCAGAGAATTTACGTCCTATCTAGAGGGGTGTCCTCTCTAGAGAGTGTCCTTTAAGAGAGGGCTACTGTATAGGTTAGATACATTTTTGTTAGGCAAAAAATCATTTCAAAATATCCACCTTGGTTCACATAATGCATTTCCTAGGAATGAAGGAACCCTCTTCTGCAGTAAAAAGAGATCACATGTATGTACCGGTGTTGGAATTTCAGAAAGCCCTCTAAGATCTGAAGATAACAGAAAATCCCACTCACCCAAAAACTTGTAATGCTGCATTCCAGAGCTCTTAATTAAACCTTATGTTATGATACAGAGACTTTTGACTGGGATAGAGTCATTCATCATTCCATTTAACGTGATTCCAGGTCAAATCATATAGAATTGTTGGATTTCCAGTATGTAACTTCCTATTAGTGTTCAAGTGCAGTATTTGCAGTAACTCTACTCTTTTACATTTTATAGGGTCTCAAGGTCAGATCTACCATTGCGGTTCCACTTTTCATTGATGAATTTCTGCTACAATGTGTTAGTTGTTAATGTTCAGCTTTCAATAGTAACATATGTCTTAACCCTATTTCTTTCTGAGATATTGGAGCTGGACAAATTAATCTTATTACCATTGCATAGCACATGTAGCAACATTTTTGTTGGATTAGAAATCATTTTCACAAGCTCCAAACTACTTATAATTTGTCGCATATGAATGTACTGTAAATTCATTAATCGTGTTAGTGAGGGATTAACTTGGTGAAATTTACGACAATCTTTAATCGCAAAAGTAAATACCCACAAACATAATTTGTGTACCTAGATATATTACAAGACCTGAGCTAACCTCAAATATTAATCCCCGCAAACATGGTTATGTCTCAAAAACGCAAACATTAATCTCCACGAACATTAATGAGTTAACAGTATGAGTCCAGTCTGGACCAAGAATCTAGGTTAGTCTTATTGATATCGTACCCCTAACTGTGCTAAAACTGAGGCTACATGCATCACCTGTGATATGGATTTAATGTGATCAATGCTAGACTTAAGCTAGCACATTGTAATATAATTTACCGGTAGTAGCAAATGCATTACCAGCGGTAAATATGATCGTAAGCAATAATAATAAAATAAGCTTAAAAAATAGCGATGTAATGTATCATCTGTGATGTTAGTTTACACATTATAAACTTGTGTCATTCATACAAGTGCTAGCCGCAGGGTGTCCATCACCTGAACCAGGGATGTAACCACTGCATGAACAAACTGAGCTTCTCTCGCCAACCTCGCTGCATTCCGCGAGTCCTACATAATGGATGATTATGCCTGTTTAGGCTTTGATATTTTTCTGTAATTAGCCATTCCTGCTTTGTCTTGAAAGTCACGATGCCACTGCTGGGAGTTTCTTAGAGTGAACAAAGTGCTTAGAACTCCGTAGGGGCCCATTTCTGGGCAGCGGTTGGCATTCAAAGTGGCTGTTTACCCTGTACCCATACAGCGACCACATAGCCGAAAGACATATAAGGGTGTACAGTGCACTGGTTATACCCTCCGAGCCCCATGACAATAAGTCACAGTGGCAGATGGTAGAGTGTGTACATGTTGTACATGGTACAGAGGCAGAAACATGTTCTAATGAGAAAGGCACTCTCATTTTGTCAAGGTGTAAGGCTCATCCAATAGCCATGAAGACATGATATATCTTTAAATGACTGATCATAAAACATGAAGTTGGTGGTTAAAATAAAAAATAAAAAGAACAACTCTTAGGAGAAATAAAAAGTAAACTGACAGCCAGCAAGGAAACAAGTGAGAATCAATGATGATGAGCTGTCACTTTGTGTTAGAGCCTTTAAGTTGCTACACATAGTAATTTACTGTAAGTTAGGGAGAAAAAATATTATGAGGGAGGCTGTGGAAATAAGGTCTCAGGATCCTGAAATGAACAGCTACAATAATTACAAACTCACAGTCATATGATGAGCTGCTCAATCTTGGAACCCATGGCATTTAGGACATGTAGCACACTGTCTAGAGTGTGACATATAACACACTGTCCAATGCCACCCCTCAAAGCCATGTAATAATGGCTGTAAGTCCAGGAAGAGCTAATATTCATAGGTTAATACCTCATGCTATCAGCTTGATCGCTGAGAACAGAATCAACATTCATGTGTTAAATATTCTACTTGGTTATTTATCGCATGGAACAAGGTATAACTAGTGTACAGATGGTAATTTCTCTTTTTTCAAATAAGATACCGGTATATATGGTTATATACACATGACATAGAGAAAATCGGTAGACTAGTTAAGAAGTGACAGAAATAACTTGTAGTTGCAAATCCAACATGTCAGTTATTAAGTCTGAGAGAATTTTTCACAGAATATCCAACTCCCCCCCCCCCCACCACCACCACCACCACCTCCATCTTTTATGTGATTCACAAACTTAACCAGTAACCCATGCAATACTCACTAATGCATGTATGTGATGTATGCATATGTGTCTATATGTCTCATTGTGAATGTCATGTAAACTCTGTGATTTATCCCAAAGAACTTGTTAACATACCTACAAAATAAATTATCAAATAAGACCTATGGTGGGTGTGAAAATAGTGAAGGATTTCTTTTGTGCAGCATGTTCGTAGTTTGGGCTTTTTACATGCACAATCATAATGTTACCATTAAAGCCTTGGAAGCCCAGGGGCAACCTCTTGGCTTTCGAGAAAGTGAAGCGGCTTACAATTTCTGCTGTTTTCTACCCCCGGTCCAGTTTGCTGAAGAGTGCAGCTCTTGCATTAAGGTAATTAAATCAAGTTGTATATAGTCAACAAATTTTGTGATCGATGTCTCACACCAAGTTGATTCTTGTTTCATGCTTTATTTTTTGCACAGCACTGTACTTTTATTTTAAGTGGTTTTGGAATGTGCTTTTGTTTACTGAAATTCTGTATCTGCAGTTTTGCTTTAATTATGCATAGTGTGTTTGTTCCATTAAGCGCTTATTGCTTTAGAAAACCTAAAGGATTTACTTGAGAAAAGAAATAGTGCTCAAAGTGGCCCCAGTTATATAATCCTTACAGTTTACCCCTGTCTTTTAAGTGCTGAGGCACTATGGGCCTCAGCAGATGCCTGTAGAACCCCCCTGAAAGCTTGTTCGAGCATGTATGCCCAATTATACCCGTCTGTAGATTTTCCACGGCAGATTGAAACTTTCTGTAGAATCCTATAACAGTGAATTTTGTGGTAACCTTTTACAAAAGCATAGGATAATGCTTAGACAAGGCTTAGAAAAGTGTTCCAATACTCCATGGAAATCTATGGCATAAATGTCCATAGAACATGTAGAATTCTTATCATAGAAAATTACGGAAATCTGCAGACAGGTATGGCATGTACCATATGTATAGTGAATATGGTGTACACAGAATATGCATGTTCTATAGAAGTGGCAGTACAGCCTTCATCCCTTAACTACCACCTGTACACATGTCACATCCAAACAGAAATAGGTATATACCCGTAAGACTGGTTGTTATCTTTTAATTTCACCCTGCTTCCTGAACAGTATTTGCAGGTTTGTGGATCAATCCTTTAGCATGGATAATTCTGGAATTTTTGCTAAATATTCAAAACTTTATTCGTTGTTGTACAGTATGTGTGTGTGTGTGTGTGTGTGTGTGTGTGTGTGTGTGTGTGTGTGTGTGTGTGTGTGTTGTGTGTGTGTGTCTTTACGCTGTCACTATTTCCCTGCCATCAGTACACGTACATGTATGTATACATGCTTTGTGTATTAGTGTACATTATATGAGTCCAAGTCTTATGCTATTAAGCATTGTTATTAAGTTATTTAGTTATTAAGCATTGCAAGACAGAAGTGTAGGGGAAATGGCAGTATGGATTTCACTGCCAACCTATACCTCTGCAAGCAATTGTCCATTATCATTGCATGTACACGAACTGGTATATAACATATCTTAATATATTTCCTTGAAATTCAGTGCACAATTCGTGAGCAATGACTGCTTGGGTTATTTTTATCTAATTAATGGGCTAAATATATGCTGTCTGTAAGTTAATTGCTTTCTGCACTATTATTGCCTGTAAAGTCATGATATGACCGCGCTCTGGCTGCAGTGACAACTACAGTACACTGTACATGTATTGACACTGCAAAAAATTCATTTGTGATGCACAGCTCCTAACATCTATTAGCCTGAGGCCTGAATACCTGAGGCAACAAAGAAAGGTCGTGGGACTTGTAAACCATACTGTTTAACATACTGGCCAAATATATTTTTTGTCACTTGCACAAGACATACCGCATATAATTTTCATGTTAACTTGTGGCATATGAAATTTCCTAATGCTCATTCTACCCCTTAAGGAACATGCTGCAGTTATTCTTTCGTTTCTATTCAGAAAAGTTACATGTAGCAACGTGATTTGGGATTTGAGTTTGGAATAAGCAAACCTGCTTTGTTACTGGACTAACTGGCCTGCACATGTCTGCTGCTTTTCTAAAGTTGGGTAGAGCATTGTAAGACCAGCGATAACCTTACCTTCCAACCTTGCACTGATGCATTATGACTCTCACCAGGCATTTCGCATTTCTTGTGCAACGTTTGCGGAGTTTTCTCATGGAAATTCCCCACATGTTATAAGCGTTGAGAGCTTGCTATCCTTGGGAACAAGCCTGGGTAGTGGTGTCTTAATTGCTATAAGCCACTAGGGAAGGTTCCAGCTCATACCTTCGCCTTAGTAACTACATTTAGTATGACGCAAAATGATTTCAGTGTCTTTTCCAAACATAAATGATCAACTTGTGCTATACTTAAGAGATTACTGCTCCAGATTGGCTCTTTGTAGCTTTGGTGCATATGTAGTTCTGATAACTTGTGGAATACAGTGGTGACCCTCTATTTTACAACCCTTCATTTTAAGACCACCTTGATTATAAGACCACCTATTTTATTTTGCTCCCAGGTGCAATTTTGTCTAGTGTTGAAGCTTTAAGACCACCTGCAATATAAGACCACACTTTTATAGTCCCATGGGTGGTCTTAAAATAGAGGGACTAATGTATTGTAAAAGGTCTCAGTTCCTTCATGACGTTATGTTAAGCACGTACAATGTCAAAACTCGTAGAAATGGGGTTGTAGTTATAAATAAAATTTTCAGGTTTTAAATATTGCAGGTTTTTAAAAAGGTTGAAAGCCTGAAAATGCTTGAAAATTGAAGGATTGAAAATTTTGTTATACAGGAAAACAAATACATGGTTCTAATTTTTGGGTCTGGTGATTATGTGTTTGGATAGCAATCTGTATTGAGACTGCGATTTGCCATTCGAGCTACTGAGATCTGATCCCATTTAAGCCATGCTGGATGGGTTTGCGGGTTTTTGCTTACAGATCTTCCTCTTCCAGCCTCAGCTGGTACCACTGAACCTTGTCTTCCACCTTCGGATTTGTCATTGGTAGGCTTTTTTCTTGGCCCCGACTGGTTGGTGCACTGTACAGCGACTGGCTCCTCACTGTCTGGACTCGGAGCTGGGCACCGTCACAGTGTGATGACTGCACGGTCTCAGGCTGCGAGGGCAGAAAATGCGCATTGCTAATCGGACACTCGGTGGTCATGATAAGCTGGGTCATGTTAAAAGCAACTTACTGTATTCCATTGCAAAATGTCTCAATATACAAAAAAATAAATTCCACTGTAAAGTACATGTGTCACAAAGACTCAAAAGTGATTTTAATTCAAAAGTTTGAGGTCAGAAAAGATGAAGAAAAAAATCTTAAAATAGGCATAGGCTCAAGACAGTCAGGATGGCTGTCAGCATGATACTTTCACCTGAGTGTTTATTCCTCTGGAATTGTAGGAAATCCTGCGAACATAAATTATCTTTAAATAAAAGTAAATTGCTGGGGTTTAAGACCTTTAGAGTCCACAATGTGCATGAATAGATGAGTAACTAATATTGATTTATTCGTAATATAACTGTATCAGTGATGTAGTAAAATGGGTTTGTTATAGTCTTCTATATGATTAGTCTGAAACTCAACCCATCCAAAACTGGGTATTTTCTTTTATACATATTTCTTCATCACCAGGAAAACCTCAGGATACGATACATCTGGATAGTTTAATGTGCTTTGGGAGGAGTAAAAAAGATACTTTCACCTGAGTGTTTATTCCTCTGTTAGGGAATAAAATGTGCCAAGCTTTGGTGCACTTATTTGATAAACTTGCCACATTACACCCTTATTACTGCATTATCAGGCTTGATTTACTTTCAGAGGCGCTTCAGAAAAGCCAAGGGTGCTTGCTTCCCTATTTCTCTTTCAAACTGCCTATACCCATAGATTTGTGTCGGAGTTGTGTGTCTAAGCAGGTTTCTGGCCGTTTGGGAGGTACACAATGCAAGCTGGGGAGGTGCAGACTGTTGCAGGAGGTAATTTCTGGGCAGTGCCCCATTTGGCAGGGACATATTATAACACGCGTGACAGCCTTGGCCAGCCAGCCTCTGCGTTTGGGCTAGACTAGACATGCCTTTATTGGGTTGTTTCCAAAATGCTGAAACAGGAAGGAAAAGAAAAAAAAACTATATATAAAAAGTACAAGCCGAGAAAAAAATAACGTACATGGCTTAGGACCAATGCGCAGATATTCTTTTCTGGGAACTGCAAAACTTGACTGCGTCAGTTTGGCATGTGGCTTCGGCATGTTTGAACGTCGCGCGTACTAATGGTCTCCCAACCCTTCTGCCATGTTCGTGGGCTCAAGTGTGACAAACAGGTCCCTGAACGATGTCACCCAGGGTTTTTACTCTGCTGGGAATATTGAGTCGTGTGATCGGAATTGAGGAAAATGAAGAAGGATGCAGGCTCATTCAGACCGGTGTTGAACCATGCCAATATTTTTCCTGAATATATCCATGTCTGTGCAGATAATATATAGATGGGTCACCTTAAGCTACTTTGTTGGCAATGTAGGCTACTGCAAAGTTTTTGTTATTTTTCATTTTTGTTCCATCTCTTTATTGGCACCACAATTCAATCATTCTGCTTTGACTGATCACTAAATGAGTGACTGTCGCTAGTTGCAAGGTGATTAGCTAGGTGTGGACTGCAATTTTAAAATAATTAAATAATAAAATTTACAAAAATTGTCATTCTTCTGAGAGTCAGGAGTGGAGGTGGACTGAAATATTGACTTCCAAAATTTTTGCCCAGCATCTTACTGCCGATTAAGAACCCTGAGTCCAGTAGTCTCTGTCCTTGAATTAAATTATTTAGTTGGAGAAAATCAAGTTTTGTAAAAAAAAAAAAATATTTGAACACACCATGGCCCGAAATTCATGAAACTCTAGCAATTATATAATTATCATATCATTCTTGCATGTCATGGTAAAATGACTTAAAGAGTATTACTAGTCTAGTTTTTCTTCTTTTGATATTCATTATCATAACCAGTGAACTGGGCCAGAGTTCTCTAAATACTGAAGTCTTCAGGTTTAGACTTAGGTTACCAATTTGCGAACAGTGTGATTTGCTAAGAATCCGACTTAAATGAAAACTTAGACTCAAGTATTTTTGAGAACTCGAGCACTGGTTCTTACAGTGTAGCTCAATCCAACATTGCCACAGATTGTTTTCTATTGTTCACATCAGAACCGACGCTTCGGTTTTTACTGAAGTTCCGGATGAAATTTTGGTGTGAACGCGTTGATCCTGCGGCACATCTGGAGTTGCACCGGTTTAGCTACTCCAGCTGGAAGAGGTGATTATTGATCTGAATTCAACTTTACGCCAGATGAAATGCAGTGTGAATGGGTTATTGTGGGGGATTAGCTGCAGGGAGTATTTTTCACTATAAAAATTGCAATATGAATAGTCGGTTTCATTCGGAAGGCAAACTACCCTAATGTGGCATCCTTTAGTCAATCACATTGTTACTATTGAGCTTCAGTCAATCATAATGTTTTGCCATTTTCGCACCTTTTCTCCTATTTTGGTTTTCTTCAGGAAATTTTTCACCAAGGGATTTGAAATACTCCCTATTATATTGAGATAGTTGGTCCGGCAGCATGTACATTGCAACAGCAACAATAAGGGACTATTTTGCTATAATTTAAAGTACTTTTTAAAGGACTTGGCTGAAAAATGTTCCAAAAATATCCAAAAGAAGGCAAAAGGATTTGAAAGCTACCTGAATCTGTGCCTACTATTGATTGGTTGAGGCTGTAATGCAGCTATGATATGATTGGCTAAAGAGCGAATACTGACCAAGGGTTGTTCAGCTTCTGAACAAAATTGACTATTCACCTAGTGATTTTCTGGTGCGAAATATTTTCTATTTTGAACATTAGTCAAAGGAAGGGAAGTAGATGCTACAGTTGTAATGTTAATGGCTCTTAGAGAGGCAGATGCTATAGTTGTAATGTTAATGGCTCTTACATGTTACAGAGGCAGATGCTACAGTTGTAATGTTTAAATGGCTCTTAGACGCACAGATGCTACAGTTGTAATGCTAATGGCTGCTTACAGAGGCAGATGCTACAGTTGTAATGTTAATGGCTCTGAGATAGAGATGCTACAGTAATAATATTTTTTATAGATAGTTATTCACACTTTCATCGCAAAACCAATGATAGTCATGATATCTATTCAGTTCATGATTGACATAAAAATTGGATTCCTGCATAAAAGTGTCGGATATCTGCATTGCAAAATTGCCAACAAGGCGGATGCTTTACAAGCAATACAATTTTTTTTACCGGGTAGTTCATTTTCAATTTGTATTTTTTATATCTTCTGATAATTGATAATCTAACTTAGCACCTACCACTTTAATTGACTTGTAACCATAATTAATTTTTGGTATGGAGATTCATGTTATTCCTGGTTCTCTGCTGTGAGTTTCATTCCTAAATTTGAAATATTCTTTCTTTGCAGGGAATTGGTAATTTATGTGCCTGGTGTTTATGAATAAGACTTATTGTAAAATTTAGGTACATCTTTAACATTGTTCAACTTTGACAATTTTAAAATCATAATGAAGCTTATTTGTCAGTGTAAGCTTGTATTTATTATGCAAAAATTCTTAATGAAGCTTTGTCAGTATAAGCCAGTATTTATTATGCCAAAAATTAGCGATCTTATTTTGTAACGTTTTGGACTTGTGTGCCATAAGTTTTAATGTCATAACAGATTTGAGAATAATGATGTACATAATATAGTTGGTATCTATATTTGGGGGATACTTTGAAACTTGAAGGTTCATCCGTCATGTAAGATGATCACAAATACTTAGGCTTTTTTAACCAAAGAAGGAGCTCAGGTGCGATTCAAACCTGGATCTTTTCCGTAAAAGAAAAATATCTACGGACTACTGCTATAGCATACAAATTAGCCAGTGCCTCTGCTACATTTCCCACTGAATCTGCTGAAATCATCGGCCGTTTGGTCTCTATTTCAGCTCTGTGCTCACTCTATACTTCAATGCAAGTAAAAGACACATCTGCAAAAAGCTTTAGATTTTCATTTCTTTTCTGTCATTTACAAAATGTTCTATGTCATTGATGTATAATAAGAATGTTACACGCAGGTCCATACTGACCATTGCGATACTCCGATGGATATTGTTCTGAGCCCAGAAGACACATTATTGACAACTCAATATTGTTTCCATTCTGACAAATAACTACAGAACCAGTTTAAAACTTTATTTTGCCATAATTTGTTCAGCTTTTCTATTAATATTTTATGGGTAACAGTTTCAAATGCTTTGGAAAGGTCAAGATATATTCCCATAGCCAACTATGGCTCTTAGAGTCTCAAGCAGATCGACTGTTATACTTTAGCATTCTGTGAATAACTCTCTCAAAAATTTCTTTTGAGAGTAACTATGGTAACTAAACTATAAATGATTTAATGGTCAATGGATCCTTTATCTCTCAATACCAGTACAACTTAAATAACAGTATGAAATTTGGTCTGGCCACCACTGGATCCACGGTGGGAGTTTCACCTGTTGGGAACAGACCGGGTTAGCTATACTCACGCCTGGCGAGTTGATCAGGGATTCTTCTGGTTCTGTCTCCCAGTCTGGATCCGTTATCATGGGAGTTTCGGGTAAGCTCATTTGGCATGAGCCGTGGGTAACAGCATAGGGACATTGACCAGTATACGCTACCCGGTTGATGGGAGCATAACGGTCTGGGACCCGGCGGGGTCGTTGATCACGTTGGGGTGGGGTAGCTGGAATAGAGAGATCATCGTCCTC
>JAAUYG010098864.1_pt1 | contig 11551 bp, 5 predicted proteins | sample 7278091 | NCBI WGS metagenome assembly JAAUYG01 (sample SAMN14350201, study PRJNA611818) | marine sediment metagenome | isolation source: surface marine sediment (0.6m) | place: French Polynesia: Moorea | collected 2018-08 | reverse complement strand
GGCATAGGATGCAATGTCAATACTACAATATTGAATATACATATGGTAGTTACAAAACAAAATCTTTCCAGCAAGCACACTAAACACTCACATGCTGTATGTAGATACATCATACATGTTAATGTCTCCTTGATCATGTGAGTGTTTAGTGTGCTTGCTGGAAAGATTTTGTTTTGTAACTACCATATGTATATTCAATATTGTAGTATTGACATTGCATCCTATGCCTTTGTTGATCCCTCTCCATATATCTACAGTTGTACCCACATGAAGTTTGTGCTATGCATGGATGTCCCAGGGTGTATGTACCACATTTGACAATAATTACATTTGTCATGTACAGAATTTATTTATGTTACCGGTATTTAGACCGCACCACTGCTTTGGTTACTGCCAAACATGTAATTGTATGTTTGTCAGAAAGTCAAGAGTGCCCTAGTTGCACAACCACTGAACCTCCTTCGTATCTGGTCACATCAGGGTATCTGGCCACATCAGCGACATTGGTCTGTCCCCCATGTCACACATCATCCGTGGCATGTACAGCATCACCTACCATTGTTTATTCATTTCACGTGAATCCATTACAGAGTTGTGGGCCAACTGCTGTGCTTGATGTTAATGACATAAGCCTCAGGGTGGGTGAGGTTTATTGGTCAACCAGAGTCATTAAGCCAGGGATTATCTATGGAATGCTTTATGCTGCAGTCAATTTGTTGACATCTGACTGTGCCTCTGTAACCCCTGTCAATCCTGTTTATATGTAATACTTGATTGAATTTATTGCTTCATAAACATTACTGTATATCATGTATATATCCTGATTACAGACAGCCCCAGAGATCTGGGATCGGGTGGGTGCAGTGGATTATCATCTTTGTGAACTTGTTGGACGCTGGGTTTAAATCAATTGCTTTCTTGACAAGGATGGTTTATGCCTCTTTAATAGCCAGGCAAAAAAGAAGATTAGCCCATCCTGTAGTGCAGGGCAAGTATCAGCACTAAATTCTACCCAATGACCTACCCTACCGGAGTGGCATCAGTTGTCAGTGTTTGTTGCAAATATATCATGTACATGATGTAAGTACATCATGTACATGGTGTACAATTATCAGTGTCATATGGAAAGTGGGGCTGATGAAATATCCTATTTCTAGGCATCTTGGGACGAATGACTTGCAGTGTGTACCAAAACGTGCCTGACCCGTTTATTTGGCCCGAATATAAAATAATCTGAAGACTAAAATAGAAAAAAAAAATGTTGAGGTGTCAAGATAGGCACGGAAAAGTCTATTCTATTGACCTGATTACTGGGTACGTTTTCTCAAAGTAAAGTGTTTTATGTTAAGTCAGCCGTATTTTACAGCTTTATTATGATTGAGGCCCTTGGGCTTTCCAGTTGAAAACCATCAGTCTTTGATCTATTCACTTGCTTCATACAATTTTGTTTGGAATAAATTGATGGTTTTATACCATGTATAGGGCAGGATCTTTCTGAAGTAGCACAGCAGTAAACATGATTATAGATATCAGCTGCAATTCAAGCTTCTGGCTTACATCCACTTGGCCATATAGAGAATATTCTGTGCATCACTGATAACCTGCCGGTTATGCAATGTCATGCTAATCAAAACAAAAAAAAAATGTCTGACCAAAAGAGAACATGCCAAGAATTGCCCTGGCGTACATGCATCTCGGGTTTCCTTGACGCAAATGGTAAACATGTTAACTAAGACCGAGTGATCTACAGTGAAACGTTAAGTGGCTAGGCCCAGGCTAGGGTAAGGGTTAACTTGGAAAACAAAGGCTGTCAAGCAGGTCCGAAGTTTGTGTGAGCACCTACAGCTGAATCAAGGGTTACCCTGTGTGCACTATCAGAATACTAATGATGCTAATCAACATCCACAATGCTTGGCATACACTGGTGTAGTATATAGAAGTTCTACTGTATAAAGTCGTGAATGATGTACATGTACATTTTATATTGGTGGTTGCACATGTGTATCACTCAGAACTTGGTATTCTTAATCATACTAGTAGTAGTATTCTATATCATAATGGTGTCCTTTATGTTTGTAATGCATAATTATAGATCATTTCTCCCTTGCATCTTTGTGTGCTTATATCATGTATATTTATCCTTTCTTTCTATCATTTCTATGTCCATGATGAACCGTATTTAGTACTGACATAGTAGATCTGTAGATAGATGTAGATAGCACTAGCTAAAACTCGCATTACTAACCAAGACTAATCCCAAACTAATGAAAGGAAATGTTCGAACATAATACTCAAGCTTCTGTCACCTTAGCAGCATGTGAACATTTGTCCATCAGTTTATTACACTACTGGCATATTACTGTGACTTACCGGTAATACATGTAACTGAATATGTACTTGCCAGTCAGAGTCTTGATGTGCATTATAGAATTTTATTCAGACAGAAACCAGCCTCTTTGAGATGCAAAAATGTTTTTTTCTTTCCTTTTAGTGTATCAAAAGTCATAGAGACCGTTCCAGTTTCTGTATTTGCTGTTTCATGTACACATATCATATACACATGTACATGTGTATTACAGTATTAGGGGTATACATGGGTTAAAATTGAATTGACCAAATTGTACGAACCGGCCGTTTTGGCGACTTGATCTAGCGAACCGACCAAATTCTTATCTTGCGATCCACGATCTGCACACCTCACTAAAGAGCGATTAGTGACTTGGTGCTTTTGTTACCTGCCAATTCATGAGCCAGCCTAGCTATAAAACTATGTTCTGATGAGCCAGTCCCTAAAATAACGCTAAAATAACGATCCACGGCTTTGCAGTTGCTGTTAAATTCCAATCTCCAAGACCATGGCTGTTAACGATTGATCTGTGACTAAACCATTTCTACCTGTTAAATATTGATATACGATTTAGATAGGGGTCTTAAATAATGATCTGCGATACGCACATGTCGCAGTTCTCTGTTAAAAAATAAAACTCAAATCGGGCAATATTTTATAGGCCCATGTACATGATGTATACCCCTAGTATTCATTCACTAAACCAGTGGCTCAGTATGCAGTAGCTGACTAATGCTGGTCTAACAACTATTCAGTGCTAAATTCCATGAAATATTTGCTACCGGTTGGTGACTTTTGATCTTGCAATTTTATATGCAAAAAAAAAAGTTTGCATACATGTACATGTACATTTTGTACTTTACACTTTACTGTACATGGCACATGTATAAGAATTTGCCCTCTCACTCTACACAATGTGCAATTCCAATTGTTCATTGGCTGGCCGAGTTTTTCTTTTCCATTTCTTTTAATTTCCTTTTTCACTATGCTTCAGTAGCTTTAGACCCATCAGCATTTTCTGTTTGGTATCTTCTATCGCCTTTGTGTTCCTGTTTTGATTTATTTGTAACGGCACCCACCTAGAATCCTACATCATTTACTAGTATTGTGCCGCAAGTAAAGAGAAATTTTGTTTCAATTCATAAATGTCTATCCTACCAACATCTTTCCAATGGAAGTGGTCTTCCAGGTATAACAGAACATAGAAACTGTGAAATATAATCCAATAAGCATCACGATATGTGGCAGTGGGTCTCTTTAAGCGTGTGTGAACTAAACATGTTTCTGTGGCAAAAAGTAACTATCTGGCTAGATACATGTACATGATGTATGGCTTGCATGTACTATCATGCCATATTGTTTATCAGTGACAATGTCATGTCTCGCCTGCCAGTATATGTTGGCCTCTTGGCCTACCCCAATACCAGTCTTTCCTGATTCCAGTAACCCCAATTGATGGAAAGTCCTACGCTGATCATGATTCCGCTACGCTGGGCTGTGAAGTAGACGGCTTTTGGGGCTACGCACTCCATTGGCTCAAGGACGGCAAACGTATCGTACACAGCGAGGACGAATCCAAGAAATACGAGATCTCGAGTCTCAATAACACACTCACTGTTAACAATATATGTAAGTCTTAATCAAGATTTCATTGGGAGATTATGTCTCACATTACTTAAATGATGTAAGACAGCCAGCATCTATATGTACATGTATGTGTACCTCGTACAAATTTTTGAAAGAAAACGTCCCCAGCAGCAGTGTTTAAGGCTCCACACAAGCTAGCTATGGTAGTATTCAGGTTTTGCAGCAAACAAGCTGTCACGTGTTTCATTGTTTACTCCACCATAATGGACTGCAGCCAGAATATCAGCACTTTGGTAGACAAGACTGCTAGCGTTAAGAAATCATGTGATAATGCCGCTTAATGCCAGGAAAAAGTTTGTATAGATTGGACTGATCTGTATGACATCCTATTAATGAACTTCCTCAATGGACTGGCCTGGTATAACTCCATGTCCCTGCCCTCTGAAGTATCTGGATATGTATCACTACTTGCCTGGAGCCCAATTACTAGACTGGAGTACAGACAGGCCAGGTACTGTAAGGCTAAAAAGATTGGAAGATTATGAATGTGTTTAGTAGCTTTTTAAAGTCACCAAAGGCTTGCTTTGCAATGTCTGGAAACTCATCATTGAGTTGTTTTTTCAATAACCCAACATTTCAAAAAAAAACTCCCACTTGAGGCCCCACTACTGACACTTGGGGCCCCCTGTTGACTTATTGTTGAACTCCAGTCAGCTGCAATTTAACATGCTTAAAGCAACCAAAAGTTCCACCTCCTTGCATGTCTCTGGACACTTGAGCCACATGGCTATCAGCATCTCAGCTTGAACTGTCAAACTGTATTGTACTATGGTACCCAGTAGTTCAACTTGGGCTAACATGAGACTGTCCAAATTTCTCAGTTATCAGCCATTGGGAGAGAGGGGGGAATCGATACCACTTTGAGATGCTAGTACTAGAGTTGAGAGTTGTTATCCTATCTATGTAGTCACCCAATCTCTTGTACATGTATCGTTTAGCATTCACACCCATGTTGCCGGTTTGAAGTTTTGGCATACAGCCACAGAGTGCAAACTGATATAGGGCAAACCGGGAAATCAAAAAAGAATGGAAGATAAGGCAGTCTAACCTTTTTGCTGTCTTGTTTCTACTTCAGTGAAGGCTGATGTTGGAACCTATGTTTGTCAGTTTGATAGGGATGGAACAAATTATTCTGCAGAGGTAACACTGCAAGGTAAGGCTCATCACTCGTGGAAATAGATAAATAGGGGCTTATATTATATACATGGGAGTCCGGCAGAAAAGGTTACCTTGTCCTTGGCAAGCAATGGCAAGACTGCCTCACTTCAATACGACTTGTCAAAACCGAGGTATGGCCTGTATAATATATGCATAATTTAAACTTGACCGCTGATAAAGAAGGTTATATGAAAACAAGACAGTTAATCTGAATTTTAAAAAAGTCCTTTCATTTACTTTCGTATCTTCCAGCTGTTCCTCGTATAGAAGGAGCTCGTGAAGATCGTTCCAAGAATCTGGTACAGGATGACCCACTGGTGCTGGAGTGCAAAGCTTGGGGATACCCACCGGTATGTGTGACAATACCTTGCATATATCATACTTGGTTACTGCAAACAGGCTAATGTCTACAATTAATTGAAATTCAAAACGTAGTAAAATGCATCATTAACTCTTTGATGTTACGTTGTATACAGTGTGCATGTAGTACATGTACACTACTAAGTGGGTTCACCCAGATGGCTGGATTTCTATTCATTTGCTTTAAAAGAAGGAATGAGTGTACTGTACAGCGGTTTTTGGTTCATTTATGGTTATGTACTTTCTTAGAATACGATGTAATTGGTTAGAAAATACAAAATAATCTGAAATCTCACTGCTGGCTGAGCATATTAATAATTTGTTTTGGCTCCAACAATGACTCAGTTTTTTTCCGCTGGATTCTCTCTCGATTGCCCGAATGCATTCATGATTCCTCAAACGTTTTATAACCATACACACCTCCAATATTTTCCTGCAGGGCGTTTCCGTCACTTGGAAAAAGGGCAATTATGCAATAAACCTTACTGACGAACGTGTCACCTACCAAAACATCACAGAGGGAACGGACTTAACATTTAACGGCCGCCTACGTATCGAGAAGATGGATTACCCTGACCGGGACGAGTACACATGCACTGCTACAAACGAGGCCGGTGCCAGCAATCATACCGTCATGGTCCGAGTGAAAGGTATTCTTTGGCCCCCAGTTGTGAAATTCCCATCTTATTATGGTGTTTGGGAGAGTGTATTACAGTTAAGATCGATTTAATACATGTATTGAAAGTATTTTGTTAAATGATGAAGCATTAAATCTGACTGCGTGCAAAAGCAGTTTGCATGAGTTTACCGGTACATAGATTTGCCTTCAGAACGATCATCATATTTAATTAGATTCACTGTTACCTGAAACTGTCTTAGCTATCGGTCAAACCTGTGGATTGTACATCTACATGGCATGTTTAAGAGAGGGTTCCTAGTACAGTGGAACTCGCAAAATATTAAAGCCAACCATGGTAAGGCTCACGGAGGTTGGACTGGCTGGACAAAGAATCCAGCTGGACAGTTTCACTGTATATGAGGACTTTGTCCAGCCAACACGTTTATAGACTTGGGTATTTGGCATGATCTTGACAAGTTGACATCAAGGTGTCATTGGGTGGGATCCACAGTACCATGCGTTAATCCATTCCCATGACCTTGCATGTTTTATCATCCTGTATACAATGGCTGTAATGCCCTCAGATCGACTGGCTGCCCTGTGGCCTTTCCTGGGAATCGTGGCCGAGGTAGCCATTCTCTGCACAATTATCTTCATATACGAGAAGAAGCGAAGTAAACAGCTGGAGGAGGAGGAGAGGAAGGAGGAAGCTGACCATCTGTAAGTATTAAACCCACAACAAATCGCGATACAGCTGTAATAGTCTAGATAAAGACCTGCAGACCTTATAGTAATACAAGTGTCAAGTGTACTGTTTGAACTTGTTGGTTCAAAGCTACCGCATGTACGAGAAATTGACATCAATGTCCTGGCTGATTGTAATGGTTAATTTGAATGCTAGTATATAAATATATGGATTAGTGTTTACAGCTGCTTCTGATTTCTGGTAGTCATGGGATTACAGATAAGCGAGCAAGACTGGCACGTGTAGCACCTGTACACACTTTCTGGCTTAGGCTTCACTAGGTGGCCAGTTATTATGTACGTATCTACCCTGTGTTGCAGTCCTAATTTAAATCTCTCTCCTCCAGAACCAATTCCAATGACCACAAAGGAGCCGATGAGGTGAGACACAGGAAGAACTAAGAGTCACTAACCGTCTCCCACCCCATCCCTGCAGAAACTAGACAGGTCGCGTGAGGACTGCAACCTTCTTTTTGCTGACGCTGGCCACCCCAAGTTTGGTCATTCAGTTCCAGTATTTATTTTTCTGTCTGAGACGAACACAGTGTACCGCCGTCAGTGTACATTGATGTGTCCCAAGAAGTACAAAGCATTGGCCACATGGTGTATTTCAGTCTTGTGGTATCCATTTATATTGTTATTATTGGTACTCTGCCTGGGTTTGACCCAGTAAAAACTAGAAGTCCTCAATGGGAAAGTATTTTGTACGAATTAATGCACATCTATCTGCATAGTGTATCTTTGCACCACTTATATCGGACTTTAATGCTGTTGTTACCCGCAATTTAATCTGAAGTCATGCCATGACTATTTACCAATAAATATAAAACAGAGTATAATTTCAAAAAAAGTCATCACAAGGGCTTTTGGAAACCCAGTATAAGACACGCAGTACAGATGAAACAAGGTGATTATTTATGTTTAGCTAGCAGCCAGCGTCATTTGGGGTGACATAGGTTTTGGGGTGAGCATAGGTGGAACTTCCTAAAAGGGGTGTAAAACTGAGAATTTATGCGTTTTGGTAATCTGCATGTAGTCCGTCGGGTTATGTGCGTGAATGTTATTGGCCTGTTTTAAAATGTTACGCAGGCCAAAGGGTATGTAAAGTTGAATATTTGTGGCTGATGATATAATTTGCAAGAATGATAAGGAGGGTGCTTGTAATTGTGCAAGTCGAACTTTCACTTTCCTAGGTCCGTCATGTATATGCATTGTAAGCCTTAAGAACCTGAGGCAAAGCCTATTCCCTAAGGTTGGTTACAGTGCTGCTCAGACACTAATACCACATGCGCTTTGTTAGTTATAATTAGATAGTGCCATGTTTGTATATGAACGTGTAATTGACTGGCTTCCTGGCTTACCCCAACTTTTGACCCTACACCCAGTCTTGGATGGACATTTATTGACCCCCACTTATAAATCAGTTTGTCAGTAAGTGATTACCTTTGTCAACACTTTTTTTCGCCACCCATCTGAACCACGGGTAAGTCAAACGCTAACCCTCATAAAAACTGTACCCGCGAGTCGAGAGCTGATAAATATTTCTGCAAGATGTTGACCCCTGTGACACAAGGTTAACTTGGTTTCCTTTGATGTACTTCAAACCCTACAGGCTCACTTTTCTGGTGTCAACATTAAGGACTCCAATGTCCAAAACAACTTCTTCACTATCTCCTAGATATACCAGTGTTTTTCTTTTATCATGGAACTCCTTATAACTTGATATTTATATTAAAATAATAACATACACCACGGACATATTTAATACCCACTGAATATATAGTTGTGCTAGTTGATTGTTTTTTCAAGTGTTTTGTAAAAAAGGTGTTGCAACTGGTGTTGATATCCACTATTTACGTATAACATGTGTTAAAAGGGTTGTCTGTTGTTGAATTGTGACCTTCACTGGGTTGTGGATGTGAGACGATGTGAAAGACACTTGATCTGAAAGTTGTTCGTGAGCATGATGAGCAATATGCAATAATTGTGAAATGGCAGAAACGAGATTCGTACATAATATAGGCCAGGTGTAAATAGTATATGAATATTCTGTATATTTGTATATGCTAAAACCTTTTCCTCTTTTCAGTTTCCAGTAAATGTGTGTACATGTATACATTTGTACTGTGTGGTAAAATTAGGTGAAGTGTTTAGATGAAGACAGAACGCATGTTTTCTACCTTGTGTCTCTGCGCCTGTACATCTGCCTAGCGTTAGAGAGTTTACTGCTGTGTATGAGATAATAAGGTGCAGGCATCTCTTGTATTTTGTCACACCAGAGGACGTAGTTCCGTCACACAGTGGCATTGTAGGGCATCCCGTAGCTTGTCGCAACAGAGCATCCAGATTTCTTCAGTGCAGAGAATATCTAGTTCATAAACTACAAGAGTGACCTGAAAAGTAAAATCTCTGCAGTGTGTCGTGAAGAACCCCTTCTTGCTACACACTGTATGTCTAGGAGTGTAGAGACAGGCCTGTGTAGCTAGTTACAGTGCAAGTGTTAAGCAAACACACTTGACACTTACCTTATGTACATATTTTGGCATCTGTGATTGTAGGCAACTAAGCATAGAGCAGTGTAGCTTGTGTTCCCACCACCGAGAGACAAGCTTGAAAAACTTCTCATTGAGCATGCATTAACGCCGTTTCCTTGTCACAGCATTTGAACTGTCTTGGCTCATACCTAGTCCATTTAAATGCGGTGTGACGCTAAATAAGGTAGCATGTTTGAGGCAATTGAGAGTGATCATTGCAAGGGTTCCCATCAGACATAACCACCTGTGATTTTTGAGGCGGTGTCCTTGAATATGTTTACTCTCTTTATTAACTTGTATGTAAAATTCATCTTTAATACTTAAAACCTTCCCCCGTTTACACGTTTTGTATGTAAAATGACTGTAGCTGCTACAACTGCTCAAATGGTTAGATCGGAAAATTCCTTGGTGTTGAAAATTTCTTTCTTTGATTTGTGTCAGATTGTTGATATATCAATAAATTGGTTTAATCAAAACTTTCAGTGCATGTGTTCTGAATTCATGCTAAGTACTCACCAGATATATTTATATGGAAAAAAACAATATGGACACTCCACCCCACCCCACCCTAATACTATAGTCGTTGCACCATTTGTTTGTGCCCTTATGAAATCCCTAATAAATATACAGAATACAGAGCTTCCCTAAAGCTGGGACACTGTAAACAAGAGGCCCAGGGTCCTGCACGCTCCGCTTGACCTTTACGGCTTTTGCCAGATGAAACCAAGATAGGTTTATGGCAATGTAGCTGAGGTGACTTATCAGAGTGCAGTATATTTATCTCTACCAGAGGTTATAAGGTAGAGGGGGGTGGGGCCCTTTGTGTGTCATTCCTTTTCTGTCCTTTGCACAAGATATCTCCAAGCCTGTTGGATGGATTTCTTTCAAATTTTAGTTGTGGGTTGCGTTGGGCCATAGAGAATCCAGATGTTTCTTTCATTTTTGAAAAAAAAAAAAAAATTTATTAACATCGGATGCTGTGGGAGCAAAAATTTCAAGGGCTCTTACGCATCTTGCAAATTTGCAAATCCAGAATGTACTTGATTTTTGCAATGACAAGTTCCAGGCCTGCAAAGTATTTGAAAATGAAAGAAAGGCCTGAAACAAGCGGCCCAGGGACCTTGATACTGTGCTTGGTCACTTGTTAGATAAAAGAATAACGGTAAGGTACAAACTTAGCAGTACAAAGATCCCTGAATATTTAAGTCAAAAGTAGATACAAGGTCGTAAAAAACTGGAAACACACCAAATAATCCCTAACTGAACTTGAACACTTTTAACAGTCAAAAGTACTTTATATATACTAAATACTTATCCCAGCTACTCAAATTTTGGTCTGTTTTGCTCTACGACTAGCTGTTTTTGAGATACAAAGTCAAAAATCCCAAATGCACCGAATGACCCCAAACTGAACTTGACCACTTAATAGTCAAAAGTTCTCTGTAAACACTAAATACTTACCCCTGAAGCCCAAATTTTGGTCCATTCGCTCTACGACAAGCGGTTTTGAAGATGTGGTATATTTTATAATTCCCCATTGACTACCATGTTAAATGTAAAAAAAAATAACAAAAAAAATTGCCCAAAAAATTAAATTTAAAATTTCACTATTCTTTTAGCAACTTTGGTAGAGCTCCTCCCCAGGAGTATACATAAATTTTGGGGAGCAAATCTGGTGTGGTCTTTCAGAAGAGATATCATTTGAAACTTTTACCCCCATATGACGAAAACCAAAAAAAAAAAAAAAAAATGTCAACATTTGAAATTTCACAATTCCTTGAACAACTTTGGTACAGACCCTTCTTAGGAGTATGCATGATTTATTGGGAGTGAATCTGATGTTTACTTTCAGAGGAATTTTCAGAGGACTTTTTCTCCCATATGGTCCCATGTTAATGAAAACGAAAAAAAAAAATCATAAAAAATCAACAAGAGGTCCATGGGCCTTGACGCTCTGCTTGAGAATGAACATGGCCATTGACCAAATTTCCAGAAGTTTCACATAAACTCTCTTTTTACCCCAGGGGTCGAATTATTTTCACTCTATGAGCAGCAGTTTCCGAGATACGGATGGATTTTCAATATTGCCATATTTGGCCATAAAACTTGGCCATTGACCAAAGTTCCAGAAGTTGCACATAT
>JAAUYG010247386.1_pt1 | contig 11552 bp, 10 predicted proteins | sample 7278091 | NCBI WGS metagenome assembly JAAUYG01 (sample SAMN14350201, study PRJNA611818) | marine sediment metagenome | isolation source: surface marine sediment (0.6m) | place: French Polynesia: Moorea | collected 2018-08 | reverse complement strand
TTTTAATGGTATATACTTAAACACGTTATATGCACACTAAAAAGTTAAGACCTGGAAAACAGGCCAAAATGCTCTCCAACCTAGCAATTGTTTTTAGATATTCTGCAACCAAACCAAAGATTTGTCATTTCCATTCATTGCCATGTGAACCCAAGTTTCATGTTTCCCTGCCTTGAGTTTTAAACCCGGCCATGTGTCTTTCTTACACAACAACAGCACATCTCCGTCAAACTTTTGACACAACCCCCGAACGATAGCCAGGCCTATACCCTTGTTGGACCCAGTCACCTGGTATGCGAGAAGAAGAAAAAAAGGAGCATGGGTAAAAACATCCCCAGCCTGGTGGACAATCTGACACCTGCTTGGCTCAAGACCTCCTTATATTTACGCATAATAAAAAGCTCAAGAATTTACCGTATTAGTTTTTCTTGTATGTTTGCATACATAGCTGCATGAGCATCTCCTTATGGTAACACAGAAAGCAAGAGATTTAGATGTTCAAGAAAGACGTTGCTTTCTTATATTTATAAACGTGCTTCAATTGTCCTGTGTATAAATGTATGTTAGGATACTAGATTTACAAGTCACTTACAATTGCAACTCGCGTCATCTTTCTCTCCTTGACAAGCCTTTCAAGCCCCCTGAAAGATGAAAATCAGCATAAATAATAAAATACTATAAATATACAAGGAAATAATTATAAGTAAGAAATAAAAAGAAACATGAACGAAAGTGATCAGTAAGAAGAAACAAGAAAGACCGCTGGGACAGCGGAAAACCCCAGACAACAGCAATGTACTGTATGTGACATTCAGATTAATATCAAATAGTACTACTGGCAACTCTATGTATACTGAAACAGATGTTCAACCATTCGAAACATGAGTAAATCTAGGCTTTGACCCTTCAAGGCCACTCAAGGTTAAATGTGACGGTGCCATTGGACACCCCATATATGACTTCCTATTAATTTTAATAGTAACATATGGCCTAACTAGGATCCTTTCCGAGGTACAAGGCCATGAAATCTGGGTGTCCTTCACTTTGAACTTTCAAGGTCATTCAAGGTCAAATCTAGTGGTACCATTGGACTCCCCATATATGCATGATATGGTATCCCATTAATGTTTAAGAGTAGCATATGGCCTAAATCTGCTCCGTTATGATACAAGCCTTCGAAATCTCAGTGGCCAGTTGATCTTTCAAGGTCACTCAAATTTAAATGTCATGGCACCACTTGACTCCCCATGTATGCTTTCCTATCGATTGTAATATATGGCCTAACTCGGCTCCTGTTCAAGATATAAGGCTCTGAAATCTCAGTGACCCTGAGTGACCAGTGGCCTAACTAGGCTCATTTATGAGGTATAAGACTTCAAAACCCCAATGACCTCAATCTGATATGGTGCCATTGGACTTGTCGTATATTTCTTATTGATGTATGATAGAAACTGCATGTCTATCCCTCACCGTATAGCTGTTGTATTCCGCTCGAAATTCGCACAGGGTCAAATGTGATGGTGTTGTATGTCACGGTGTCATTATACTCCCGTTATAAACTTTTCTATTGATGTTTAATATTAAGTAAAATAGGGCCTAATTCAGCTCCTTTACGAAATATAAGACTTCAACATCTCAGTGCCCTTGACTTTAACCTTTCAAGTTTACTCAATGTCAAATTTAGTGGTGCTATTGGACTCGGCTCCTTTTCAAAATATAAGGCTTTGAAATATCAGTGACCTTGAATTCGACTTTACATGGTCGAAGCTAATACTCCAGTTGGACTCCCTACATAATAATGGTTCCTGTTAATTAATAGTATAAAAAACTATTGTATAGAAATGCCTTTCTTACGTCATATAGGGCTTCGAAATCCGGGCAAAATAAAGTTGACAAGTTCAATAGTTTTTGGAATACTGTGTGGGTGGGTGGGCGGGTGAATCAGGCTTATAGTCGGCTTTCAACCACTCATGGTCATATCACCGACTGCAAGTTGGATTCGGTAGTGTATGCAGGTGTATGCGTGGTGATTTAATGTGGGCCTGTCTTGTTTGGGCCGAACAATCTACGCCCCACAATTTTTGGGTGCCAAGCCACCGATTCAATTCCACCACAGGTGAGCAGAAAGGAATCACTCAGACCATTTATACTGACTCCAAGCCGCCCAGTCGGATGCCTAACTCATTAATGCCAAGCACCAAGCTGAGAAGCGCAAACCTTCCATTTTTTTTAACGTTTTTGGTGGGACGCGGTCGGGGATCAAACCCCGGCCTCCCGCACCCCGAGCGGACGCTCTAACCACTATGCTACGCGGGGGAGGTCCGTTTATACATTGGTCTGTTATCTAATGTTATACGCAGCTCTCAAGAGAGTGGATGAAACAAAGAACATAGATACAAACAGATTAGTCAGAAGAGGATCCAATGTATTTGTTAGTTACAGACTATAGTGTTGAACAAATGTACACTTGTACATGCAGGCAGCATTATCTATTGGAGTATGGAAGAGCTACAGACCACTATCATGTGAGTGGAGGTCTGAGGGAACATGAGAATAACACATACATGTGTATATACTCTTAGTTACTCTTGGCCAGGGCTTTCTTTTTTTGTACAATGTACGTGTCTCAATAGAACCACTCCTGCAATACTAAATTCTGTGCCAATTCAATGTTATGACATGACCACAAAGGGTGATTGTTAAAATATCATCGATACAACAGTAAAACTCATAATAAATAAAATAGGTGTTTTATTATCTTTAGGCAACTACAAACACCAGCCCAGTGAGAACGGTTGCCTTCACACACAAACAAAAACAACGAACAAAAGGTTCAAGACGCGCACAAAAAAACTCGCACATAAATGTGACCCATCTATGAACCACGGTTACTGCAGTGAAAGTCAAGGTGCACTGAAGCTGAAATTTGGAGGAAAATAACTACAGTACAGGTGATCAAGGTTAATACTCTGTTCTTTTTTGCTATATTTGAAACAACAATTCTACATCTGTCTAACTCCTTGGGGAGCATATATATGCCCAGAGCCTACATACAGCAGAAGATTCCATGTGTACCAACATTGGTAACATTTACCATACAATGTTGAATGTCCACAAGATTTAGAGTAATATTTAACAGGAGAACTGAAGTTCGGCAGACTTAGAAAGTGCAAGAGAAAACCATCAACATTTTTTTTTTTTTGATTTAGTAAAGCAATTTTCTGGTGAGAATGCACTGAATTTACATACTGTGTGTCACATCAAAGAACTTTGTACAGACATCTTTTTGTACAGTTTTTCAGACAACAAATTGCAAGCCGCTGCTCGCTTCGTGACAACAACGGGCAGGCCCAACTCACGGCATTCAATACAGTGGAAACCACACAATTAAGACCGCCCACGGTGTAGTCCAAATTGGGTCTAAATTCTGAGATGGTCTTACTTTTGAAAGAATATACAGCAGTCACTCTCAAAATAGGCCATCCTATCTGCCAAGAAATTATGGCCACATTAGAGGTGGCCTTTGATGAGAGGGAGACCTGTATATACAGTAGCAGTGGCATAGATTTTTGACCACATTAGATACCATGTACACCGGCTTCTGCAGAGAGACACCAATAGGACAGCGAGCACCGTAGATCTGGTCTATAATGTTTGCTCGTTTAATTAGTGGTCTTTAGTCAGGGGTGGTGTTATTTTTGAGGTGGTCCTAAAGCAGAGTTCCACTGTATTAAACATAACTGTGTAAAAATACTTTTATACCTAGCAATACACAGCTTTCTCATACAGGCTCTGTACAGTTGCACCCTACACAGCTACATGTACCCCACTCACTCACACTTTAGTTTTGTTCTCAAGCATCCTCAGTCACATATCGCTTTCTCTTTTGTCCAATGGAAAATGTTACGATGTAGCTGACAAAGGAAAACATTCACGACTCGCGTTCATTCAGCTGACAGACTGCTTTGGCCTTCCGCCCGACCTTGGCATTTTTTCCTCCTGATATCAAATTAATTTAAAACTGAAGCTAAATGTTCTATTTGCTACACATCTGTCCGCATCACAGCTCGATTTTTTGGCCAGCATCATCGTCCAAGTCATCCAGTTCCACATCGCTCAGATCGATATCCTCTTCCTGCGGAAGCTGCAAATGTAACTCGCAAATAATAGGAAATGGGCAACAAGTGCAACACATTACATGTGTCCTACAAACCATGCAAAAGGCTCATCCCAACACCCGATACTCAGAAGACATCTTTTAGTACAAAGTACCAATACTGTAGGCTTCTTTTTTTTCTTTTTCTTTTTAGTATTTTAAGACTATTCATTATTGAAAACAAGGGGTGTTTGGGAATCAACGTTTATATATACAACTGCCCCTCAACATGCACTTTGACTGTATTTGTTGTAATTGCAAGACCCACAAACCAACACCAACCAAGGCTGTAGCTGTGAATAGCAAACTCAACACTAAAACAGGCTGCTTTCTGTATAACGCATCGATATGGTTTGGTCAGCAGTATTAACGCTATCTTCCTGTATTTAACCCATTCCGATACAAAACTACCAAATTAATTTTTTTTAATCTGTGGGGTATCCTAACTCTGACAGCAAGCTTTTTCAAGATTATCGTGACCTTACCTCCCCATCTTTGCCGTCCCATGGCTGGGTGTCCTGTACTGTGGGAAGCTTAGCATTTTTCAGTGGCGCTGTGGACCCGCGACCTACGGCCAACTCCCTGAAATGATCCGTGGGCAAATTAAAACTTTGGCTTCTGGGATCATCACATACTAAGAAAAATCCTTTTATTCATGACTCTGTGAGTAGCATGTCTCATTGCATGGCAATGTAGCACTGATGACATGAGAAGCAGACTGCTGTAGATGCTCAAACAGTTTTATCAAATTATAACTTGGCACAGCCAAGGTTTTGCTTACAGGAAATCAACAATATTTATACCCATTAGTGAAATTAGACCATGCACAAGCTGGTTTATCTCCAAGTATAGTACATGTAATGGGATATAAATATTACCATAACCCGTTATATTATGTTGGATATACAGATATACCTACTATCCCAATAAATATACAGTGGTCCCTCCCTTAAAGGACAGTCTCTGGAGAGGTCACCCCTCTAGAAAGGACACAAATTCTTGGCAGCAAGTACTGTAAACACATGCGATGTTCCCTTTCATGAAGAACACCTCTCTAATAAGGACTGATTGTTTGGCAGAAGGCGTGTCCTTATTAGAAGGGGACTACTGCACATACATTGAAGATTTAAGTCTGTAAATCACGATACATATTTATGGGCTTACCTAAATCAGAATACATATTTATGGGCTTACCTGAGAAATTCATTGATCCCTGATTCACTGAAAGATCCTCTTAGCCAGGCATATTTCATTTTTCTTGAATTAACAGCTGCCATGGCCTGAAAGAAGGACATTATATAAAACCTGTACTTCATGATCTCGTAATACAAATAACTGGTTGGTTTACATACTTATTTGTCAAGCAACTACATTTAGATGATTATTAGAAACACTTACTGAGTATGAGGACCATGCAAAGATTAACATTTACAAAAACAAACTTTAAAGATTAAATATTAATACACCACTAGCTGACTGCACAAAAGTTAATACCAGTAACTTAACACGTAATATAATTACCGGGTAGCCAAAGCCGCCAATGCCTACAGAATCCTCCACGTCGGGTTGGGTACCTGCTTCCATCCACACCCACCTGCAAACGTACATGTAGGTTTTATGCATGGTAAATTAACAACATACATGAAACAGCAGTTCTTGAGAAGATCACTTTCCACATCTTGGGCCAGTCTCTAGAAATATTCCAGAAGTGAACTTACATTCACTAATCACCATCATGATAGTCATCCTCATGTTTTACATGCTTAAGATGAATGTTGGACTAAACATTTTCAAGAAACTGGCCCTGATATGAATGGTATATATGTAACGGGAGAGAATGATTTTCAATGCATGCTCTGCAATATCAAAGAGGGTGATATTACTAATTCCACTAAATGTATGCATGATAAGTCACATTCTTTATTATTCTGGCTACTATCTGCAAGAGAAAAAAATTTGAAATTTTGGTAGGATTTAAGAAACATGAGAAAAACAGTTGAATCAAGCCAGTCCTCCTCCTTAAACATTATTACCTAATCAGAATGTGGTGTGCATGTATGCAAACAGTGCATTCGCCAAACATGCATGGATTGCATTTAAAATGCTGGCGTTACAATCCAGCATCTGTGACTGTACTAAAACTGCTGCTGTTATAATCCAGCATCTGTAAATCTATTAACACTGCTGATGAGCCTGATGTTCTAATTCCAGCATCTGTGAATGTATCAACTCTGCCAATGTTATAAGTCCACCTGGTGTGAATGTAGTTAAACAACCGATGTTATATCTCGGTACACACTTCCACTTACCCCCACACGCGTTTCTTGTATTTGTCAGCGAGGGACTGGAGAGTGGAGATGTAGCTGTTACGACACTCGGATTGACAGTCGAGTATGTGGGGGAGGAAAGCAAGGATACACAGCTGGTGGTCATCACAGGCCTTAGTCAGGCCAGCCTGGGAGGTCAACTGAAACATGCAAGCAGAGAGCCGTATTATACTCACCACTCAGGCCATCAAGAGTCCATTGAATATCCCCACAAATAGCTCTTAATTTTTATGCATGCTGTAAGCAGGTAAGCATCCAGTCGTAGCCTTCTAAGCAGTGCAAAATGGAATACCCAATGTAATTGCTTTCTTCGTAATGTAAAGGGTAACACTTGATTGGCTCCTGGTGTGGAGCTATTCATGGAACAAGGGACATGCTAATTCGAAGGTTTTATGCTTGCACAATAGGATTCTTGCCTAGGAAAAATGGTGACTGAAAGGACCACATGTATGCAAGACAGTTCTTCCTTGCTTAAAGATCATTCACCACTTTGGAGAGAAGATACATTCTCTAGACTGGATACAAATGCTGACAGGAAGTGCCATGAATGCACAGGAAGCGACCTTTCTCACCAAAGGATAGGCTAAGTTCTCTAATGTGGACAGAATATTTGTGACAAAAAAGTGCTTCGCCTGAATAAGTAATATAGTCAACTAGTAGCTTGCCAGCTAAGATTTACTGATATGGTAAGCTTCTCTCAGCTAGGGATTCCCAAAACCATCTGGACAGTTCGTAATAGACATATTTAAACTGGACATTAAGTATCATGAGTATTGCCAAAATATATCGCCTCTATTAGCTATATCGGAGGCATCCGAGATTAACTGCATGGGGAATCAAACAATCATTTAGATTTCTATTGTACCATTCCACAACTGTGCTCATGGCACAGAGCGGAGCAATTTGTTGAATTGCTCACCAATTTTCTCATGGCAAAAAATGGTTGAAACTACAAATGAATATCACAGTTGATAAAATATCCCTCAGTTCCCTATGGAAAGTGCATAATGGCAACACCATCTTTCCTTCAGCATGAATTACGTGTTGCCTATTCTATCATACCATTGCACACACGTCAATACACGCCTACAACATACATTGTACATGTACAATAAACCAATCAGTGACAAGTCCCAAGAGAGAATTCCAAAAATTCTGGATAGCTTACCTCTAAAACCTCTGGTGGGGGTATGTTTTCAGCTACTTTGTCCAAGGCCCAGGCGACGATATCAGAAGCAGTACGTCCTCCGTCGTAATCTGTGGCTTCTCCGTCCTTCTTACCGGCTGGGAACATCTTAATGGTGGGGTAGCCTCTGACCTGCAATGATGGTCATGGATCCACTAGTTAAATATGCCCTTCATTCACTTGTAAATAGATTTCGCACAGGCCCTCAGCATTTTACCTATATATTGTTATGGCACTAACATCAAAAGAATATCTGAAAAGTTCAATAGCTGAGCAATAAGGTCATACAGTACAAAGCGTAGCCTTTTATATTTACATGATAAACGAAGAAACCATCGAAGTTTTTTTTCTAGGCCCAAGCGTACTCACCCCATATCTACTGGCCATGACTGTATGGACGGTGGCATCCAGTGCGGCGACCTTGACCTTCCCTTTCAGGTCGGTGGCAGCCTGGGCCCAGTGGGGAGCCAGGTTCTTGCAGTGTCCGCACCAGGGGGCGAAGAATTCTACAAGGACCATTTCCTCGCTGTCCAGGACCTCCTCTTGGAAGTTACTGTCCGTCAGCTCGACTATATCCTGTGGGTTTCCAGGCTAGACAGAGAGGAAACATGTGGCTCTTTAAAGCTGATACAAAGTACACACACAACCAAGTTATAATTTGAACCAATACTGTAAATTCATCCGTTTGTGAGGGATTTATTTGATGAAATTCGCGACCATCTTTAAATGGCAAGAATAAATACTCGCAAACTTCATGTGCCGATATAATTAATAAGACCTGAGATAAAAGCAAATATTAATCTCTTGTGAACATGGTTTTGTCACAAAGATGCAAACATTAATCGCTGCAAACTTTAATGAATTTACAGTATTTATAACAGAGAATATTGATGCTTTTTTCTGGTGTAGAACAGTACAAGACTAGAACTGATGGTTCATACCCGTATACTTTAGGTATGAGAAATTCTATCTTCCTGTATATTGGCTATATCATTTATTTCTTCATGCCATACAAAGAGCTTAGAAATGAAGACTCCCAAGAATAAAACAAGTATACACAAAAACTTATCTTGTTCTAGTCTTATTGCATTTTTTTCTTGCAAATCCCTTGCAACTTAATCACCAGTTTTCAATACTAGTATTCCTCTTCAAATAGTACTATATAAGCTTTGATTGGCAAACCTTGCATACTGCAGTATTGTGACAATTTCAATCTTTCACCATTTTCAACACTCACAGAGCTCATCAACAATTAACAATAACATGAATAATTAAGCCATGTAGGATCATGGGGATTGTGCCACACTTTGTTGGAGAATACAAACTCCTGAGTATATTGCATTTCATAGATGGCCAAACATTAAAGCTTCAATAGTTAAACCAGAAGCTAAGCTACTTAATGTGTGGTTGCAAGCCCTTAGACTCGTCAAATTATCAATATCCAAAAGGCCACAGCTGTCCTGTGCATACTGATATCTATATAACAGATCTTCCCCATTACCATGATTGCTGCCATTCACATTCTACTGCTATGGATTTAGACAGTGAAGTTCAATGAACCCACCTTGCCACTGCCCCCACCACCACTTCCACCACTGCCGCTTTTCTTGCTGCCTCCAGCTTTCCCTGAGAGTCTCTGGCTGACCATGTTGCGAAGCTCGGACATGGCTGTATCCACGATCGACTGAGCAGTCCTAGCACCTGGATGAGGGTTACACTAAGCTGTTAATCATCGTTAATGCTGTTATATAAAATACAGTGGAACCTTGAAAATATGGCTATCCACAGGGCTTTTTATTATTGTTTATTGATACTAGTACAGCGTACATTAAATACATTTATGAGCTGGTCTTAATTTTTCAAACTACAATACATTGAAAATGCAGTTTTGGTATTGTTTTGAGGTGGTCATTATCCAAAGTGAGGTATTACTGCATGAATGATTATAACTGCACATATATCAATGTACATGTAGGAACATAAACAAATATGGGACAAATATGTATGCTAAACTACACTGCTCAAAATATTTAAGGGAGCAGATTTTCAAAGCCATATATTTAGAAATATATTGGGAAAAATCCTTCCAGATTGTAGTACTGTTTAGTTGAATCATTTTGCTTGATAATGCAATTGTGGCAGAAAAAAATAGCAAAAGTGTATTTTTTACATAACCCAGAGGGGAATCACCCCCCCAAAAACACAAGTGTATCAGAGATTCAGAGCCATTGTGATCATGACCTTTATCCTTTCAAACACTGTAACACTGTTTATTGTCAAATCCGTAGCTGAGGTATGGCCACTGATTTGACACTAAACTATGCTAACTTTCTCCCGTAAATGTATGGAACTTTGCTCCCTTACATGTCTGTATCACGCTACGCTAAGTTTTGTTCCCTTAAATGTTTTGAGCAGTGTATTTGTCTGCACTGAACAGTTTAATATGTAAGGTGCAATTAAACTGTGTTGTGTTGACATTTGAAATACATGTATTTCAATGGACCAATACCACTGTTATCTTTGAAGATAATTTTCCACCAAACTGCCATGGACTATATCGTATAACTACAGCATTTATCCGGTATATATACTACTATAATAGTGAATGTATTTCCAAATACTAGCATTATACATTTATACTAGTAACATCTTAGTGGTACCTACCATTGTAATCAGTGGGACTGTTCTTGTTGGCACCAAAGACTTTAATGGTGGGAAAGCCACGGACATTGTAGGGTCCTCCAACCGACTGATGCTGGTCCATGTCAACAGCACCAACCTTCACTGTCCCCTGCAATCCATAATTTCTAGATGTACATTTATGTTCTAGAAATGTTATCCATATAAGGTTCACTATGTCTTGTGACATACATGCAATTTATAGCATGTACAGTGTTAGCATGGGTAGTGCACACCAAAAACTTGTCTCAAGTTTTCTGTCAGAGCTAGGAGTGCCAATTAACGTCATCTTACGACTTAACATTTTCCTCTCCCCCTAACTGCTAACAGCCTATATTCCCAGCTCTCAACTGCTCTGAGCACTGCTGAGATATACATGCTTCTTGATTTGACCAACGATTTAATTGCCAAATTATTAGTCTTTTGATCCTACTGACTAAATCCTGTCATGCATATATGTATCAATGATCAGAAGAACGTCATAGCTTTTGGGCTGCAAGTCCAACAACTTATCAACATGATTAACGTATATGCAGTCAGTCATACAGATATATGCAGTTTTCCCTCTTTGTTACCTTACCGATTGTAATGTCAGCCTACAGACTGAGATACAGTATCACTTATGATGCTTATTAGAGCAAACAAACCTAAGTTTGATAGCACAAACAACTACATGTACATGTAAGATAAACCATTGCATGAACATATGTGCATGCCATGATGTGTGCAACAATATTACAAGTGCATGCAAGCAAATTAACAGATTCATAAGTATTCATAAGTATGCTTACTGCAGTGAACGAAGGTCTTAATGAGACCTCTAGGTTCAGATCATTTAGAAATTATCTAAGATAGCTATCCGGTTTGACATACACCATGTGTACACAGATTGATGTTGTTATATGTACAACAGTACAAGTCATGTAATTTACCTTAAGTGCTGAAGCAGCCTTTTTCCATTCTGGCGCCAAAGCCTTGCAGTGGCCACACCATGGAGCATAGAACTCGACCAACCACAGTTCATCACCATTAATCACACGTTGCTGGAAGTTTGAGGCTGTCAGTTCCACCACATCATCAGAGGGGGAGTACAGTGCACTGGTAGTGGCTACCAGGCCTGCTAGTAAAACTGGAAGCAAGGGAAAAAGATATTAGATATATTTCATATTGTTGTAATTAATGTCAAATGTTGGTTGTGTTTAGA
>JAAUYG010108901.1_pt1 | contig 11552 bp, 6 predicted proteins | sample 7278091 | NCBI WGS metagenome assembly JAAUYG01 (sample SAMN14350201, study PRJNA611818) | marine sediment metagenome | isolation source: surface marine sediment (0.6m) | place: French Polynesia: Moorea | collected 2018-08 | reverse complement strand
CTGTCCTCGGGTAAGATTATACATTCCAGACAGGCTATACTGTCCTCGGGTAAGATTATACATTCCAGACAGGCTACACTGTCCTCGGGTAAGATTATACATTCCAGACAGGCTATACTGTCCTCGGGTAAGATTTCATTCTCAAAAATACTTAAGTCTGAGCTTTGTTAAGTCAACAATCTGAACAGTGTGATTGGCTAAGACCGACTCAAGTCAAAGCTTAGACTTAAGTATTTTTGAGAATGCAGGTCTTGTCAATCCACAAGAAACTTTTTAATGGGAATTTACTTGTGATACGGTCATATGAGCATAACTTTCTTTGGCAATTATGTCTAAATTGATTGCTACTTATAGCTATATGCATATGAGAAACATACTTTGATATTAATTCTCTGCGAAAAAACTATCAAAATTCTGCATTTGGCACCATAAACGATGCCTGTTTCATTGATAATAGAACTTCGTGAGAATATGAGTGTACAGAGCTCTTGCTTGGCTAGAGGGCATGATTGTCATGAAAATCCAGTATTTACCAGACTACAAGGTAATTTTCACTCCTTGACAATTATATATATATTTGTTATTGTTTACTTTATATTTTAAAATGATACCAAGTAATGGAGTTCCTTTTATCTTTCAGAAAAGGCTTTCTTTGATCCGTCCCTGTTGGAACTACTATACTTTCCAGAAGATCAAAAGTAAGTGGCTTTACTGTATGATGCAAAGCTCAAATCTCAAAATGTCAAATTATAAGGTCTAGCACTTTTCATGGCAGTTAAATAAAGTAATTATACATCTCACCTGTCAGTAAATAAAATTACATACTGCTGCAGTACAGCAATGAAAATGCATGTATACGTTTATTACATGTATATGTACTATTATAAATTGGCTTGTTGAGCATTTAAAATTATGGCAGTTACCGATATTAGTACATTAGTGCCGATGGGATCTGGTGTATAGAGATTGTTATAAAATATGAAGTAATTGATAAGTTTTTGCATTTCAGGTTTGCTATCTACATTCCCCTGTTCCTGCCTATCAGTATTCCTGTCATCATGTCCGTCATCCAAGCTGTCAAATATCTCCTCGGCAAAGATGACAAAATGAAGGTCGCCTAGGTCAAGGACACTACAGGGAAGGTCAAGGTCATCCAGGTGGATTTGTCTGCAGATGGTTGCTCTACAGACATAATCCTGACATCAGCGGGCTCCCACAGACTGTGATACCTCAGATATGGCAGAGAGAGAGAGAGCGAGAGAGAGAGAGAGAGAGAGAGAGAGTGAGAGAGAGAGAGAGAGTGAGAGAGAGAGAGAGAGAGAGAGAGAGAGAGAGAGATGTATGAGGAGCGATAAATGCAGTATCTGAAAATGTGTCAAAAAGCTTCTTTGTGCACAGAGCCCTTGTGTGTTTATGACATACAATTATATTGCAAAAATGGAGGTGTGAAAATCGCTTAGACATAGTAGAAAATAAACAAGATTTTTTCCCCGAGTCTGGTATTTCTGATCAACAATCAAATAAATTGGGCTGGTTGAGGGACACACAAGAGTAACATTCACAGAACAAGACTGGCTGTACGTTGTAACTCATAGCAAACTTCGCAGGTAGATAAGACAATGTTTTGTTGCTCTTGAATTCTACTGAATCATGTGCCCTGGTAATTAATTTTGGTGAGGATCAATGAAGTTCAAAGTAATTTATTGAGGGATACAAATTGTGACAAATTCAGAATTTTTAATGTTGATACAGGACTATGCGGTATTTGCAATTCCATATTATGTAGGAAACAATATAACATTGAATGATTTTGTGGGGTACTCATGTATAAGGCAAAGATGTAATGTGCTTTTATGCTCTGGCCAGATACTTTGCATATTAAAATCATATTTTTTGTGTGTGCTGTTCACAGTATCCAAATGTCTAGGGTTTACTATTCTTGAACCTTAGCGGTTGCAACTGCATTTTTTCCTGTGACTCAAACTGTCTGAAGAGTTTTTATGATATTGTATGAAAGTATCTTGAACAATTAATATGTGATTTTATAAAATATTTATGTATATTTTCAATGCTGTACTGTCCTGTACATTATTTGCACTGACATGAGCGCCTTGGGTGAGCGTATTTCCTAAAGATTAGGCCAGAACCAGTATATCAACCAGCATGGCTCAACGTATGTTGTTTGTTTGATGGTGACGTGGCTAGTTTCTTAAAAACAAACTTAAAGTCCATTAGTTTCTTAAGCATGGAATAGACAAGGGTTGACCAAGGTGATTTGCAAAAAAATCTTAAGTCCATCGGTTATCTTAAGCGTGGAATACACAATGGTTGCCAATGGGATTAACAAACTTAAGTCCTTTTCTAGACTCAAGATTTTCCACGAAGTGGTCCCCGTTCTTAGTACACTAAACCTACAAATGTAATTGAACAGTAGGCCAGCATCACATTTGGCACATTCGAAATGTCAGCTGGGTCACATAGTCACTTAATTATTTTCTAGGCCATGCGAACTGACCTATTTCTCTGTAATAATAAGTGCTGCACCACCCTCATCCCATGTGGCTGCAAGTTGACTGGATTTCATAAATTCACAAGTTGCATTGGTAAAATCCCGGGGGTAAAATATGGCATCAGTGGTCACATCCAGGACGCTGACATGCTACATTTACTTTCCGTTTCTTTGTTGTGTAAAATAGGAATCAAATGTTATTACCCACCCTATTTTCAATCCCCAGAATCACTGTATTGTATAGTGAGTTATGGGGAACTAACATCCAAGACAGCTCTAGTTTGAGTAGAAGTTCGTGATGTTGATCTCATGCCTATTTCGCTTTGGTCACTGTTACTGTGTACATCTAAATCTGCCAGGGATCCATATATTACACTTTAAATTTCTGTCTATATGTGTTATTTCTAACAATGAAAACTGAAAGAGAAAAATTTACAATGCAAAGAAACCTTGCCATACAGCTTAATGTTGAAAAGCTTTTCATGTGATTAACCACAAATACAAATGTAGACAAAATGTTTGATACTTTTAAACCCATTGTAATGCTGTTGTTTGCAATGTTCTTTGACGTACAAAGTTGATACCACATTCATATAATAAGTGATTGGCTAAATTCCCGATATGATCTGGAATTCTAGTGATGCAATGTTATTCTGTCACTGTATCCTTTCTTGGTACCACGTATGTGTCATCTTATGCTATAGTATGCAGTGATTGCTTTGTACAAGTGCTCGCCCCGATTGTTGTGGTGTTTTTGTTATCGAGTCTGACATGCTTTCAAAAATGTTTGACAATGAAAATTGAAAGAGAGCAGGAGACTGCTTTCCATTGTTGACGCAATGACTATGCAACTTCTACACTACTCTGTACACGACCATTTACCTGTGCAGACAGAATGCAGAGCTGGCCATTTGCAAGTTTCAATGCACCAATAAAATGTAAAATGATGATAAAATGACAAATTGTTTTGTCTATGCTTTCTAAAAATACTGTTCTCCGTTAGAACAATCACCATAATAGTAAACTACTAATCAATATGATTTGACCTGTAGGCAGTAGTATTAATATTAACCTCATATCTCCCCACCCCCAATGCTTTCAGTTTTGTTTTGATTCACTTATAATTGGAGATCCAAGTGTTAAATTCACATGCACTCACGTTCCACAAGTACATCTGAATGTAATATTTATATAATAATGGTTCTGTGCAAGAAAAAATGAAGCATGAGGTGCTAGAGGCTGTTGTATGAATTAAGCCAATTGCTAGTATTACATACCTCAGAAATCTACCTATAGTTTACCATTGGATGATCATGCATTAAATCTCTTAATTGATCAATGGCCTTTTGATCACGCATTGGCCCCAGCCCATCTTTTTAGCCAGTAGCAAAAAGAAATATTCTCTTATGCTTGCAGTCACAACTTGCCTTGGGACTATACCTCAGAGACTGGAAGTTCTTCAACTTTGATTCCAGTTTCCCTTTTATTAGTCCTGATCGTCTAGGTATCTTGCAATATCTGCGTCCATCTTGAATAACTGAAAAATATTGTATTGTCTCTGGGCGTGAAGTGATGTCTTCTGGATCTGGATAAATAATTAATGAGCTGGCCTCACTTCAAAGGATAATGCTTTTGGGGCAAACAGTCTTTAGAGCATTGTCCTAAGCGAAGTCAGAAATGTGCTGGTGGTGTCTGCACTAACTACTGACTGGTAGCAAGTTCCATTCAGGTACCATCCGCCGGAAAAGGGATTGTCTGTACTGCTCTGACTGCGAGTGTAAGTGTCTGTACGTTTGAGGGTGGTTCCTTTGGGTGTGCTGATCTGCTCGTATGAGAATTAATGTCTTCCACCACTAGCCACTAAGCTTAAGCTTGCCATTGATGATCCTGAAAAGCAGAGCCAGATGAAGATCTCATCTGTGCTGCACTAACGGTGTAGGAGGCTGGTAACGCTGCTCCTCATGTCGTATTTTTGCTTGACGAACCTGCATGGCTCCTCGAGCTCATCACCGATCATCTCAAAGGTCTTGATATGTCCTTGCCTAGATGAGGTCCCAAGCAGTAGCATACATTCCAAGCGGGATCTTATGAGCGACATGAAGGCATGCTCCCTTAACTGCTCTGGGCAGTGGTGTAAGTTCCTGCAAAGCAAGCCTATGACACTGTTTGGAGGACACTATCTGTATGTGTTTTGTCCAGCCGAGGCCGTCACTATGGATTGAGGATCCCTAGGTAGGCCTATTTCACCTCATGAAAATGCGACAGTACTACTCCTTTCACGGATACACTTGGATGGATTAAACCACATCCCCAAGGTAGAGGCCCATTGACCCTGCTTTTTAAGGTCTTGTTGTAGGGTTATCTGGTCTTCTTCGGACTTCGTTTTGCTTAATTAATATTCAGTGTTATCTTTGCTGATACTTTCTCCCTTTCCCTGTCTTGGCTGTCTAGTAAATTTATTTATTAAATTTATTTAAGATTCAGTCGACAGTGAACTTTAAAAGATAATTTTCCAATGGTTGTAAGTGATGTGCTTAATGGCAGTAGCAACATCGCATGTCACAATGTTTTTCTTGCTGGAAAGAGTATACATATCACTTTTGAACATGTGCGAAAATCTTTACAGCGACAGGTATTACATGAGCCGTCTTTGTGGACTGCACTCCTGAAAGTGAAAAACAGCATTGCGAAATCTTCATTGAGAGGTAATGTTGTATGAGTAAACTTCCGTCTGTCATTGGTGGGCAGATCCTTGTTATTCGTAATTTAACAGTTTAAATATTTTAACTTTCCCGTTGTATAGGGAAGTTTAATGAAGAATGGCGTTGGAAGGGAGCAAAAATCCATTTTATTCTCCAGGTGATGATGACGATTTTGGTTTTGGGAGCAGTAAGCCGTCGTATGGAGCGAAGAAAGATCCGTTTCTGGATGACGTTGAGGACCGTCCCCTTTCTCGTTATGAGCTGTTGCAGCAGCAGAAACAGGCTTCCATGGCGAGACAGCTTCAGAGCACAGAGAGGGCGATGGCCAGTATATACGACTCTGAACAAACGGGGATAGCAACGGCCGAGGTAACCTGTTGGTTGTCGCCTTGTTTTCAATATTTATTACTATTTTAAATTGCCAAGTCACACAGGCTAGCAGCGAGCTCAGCAGGCGGGTCATGACTCATCATAGCCAAGGTACACTTTTTGGGGCCTTGAAACATCTTTTTCAGGCTATATCTTCAAATATTTCCTTATCGTCCACTTCGACATAACCATAATCACATAATGGAAAAGTACCCTATATCCATGATATCCAGGGAAAAATTTAACATGTAGCAGTGCAGTTTGCTACACAAGATCAGAAAAAATGCTGCACAAGTTCAAGCTGTATAGCAATTTTTAACATTAAAATATACTACTACGTTGAACTTTGCCTACCAATTTCGTCAAAGCTGGAAGTTTTTGCTATGTAAAATTTTGAAAGTAATAGTTCCCTGCCTATATGATATCACGCATGGAGTGGGCGATAGAGTATAAACATGTTGCAGAGATTAAAAGCCATGTACCTATAATTATAGAGAATACAGAACAGTAGGCAACAAACAACATATAACCAATTAAGAACAAAGTTTGGGCTAGCTACAAAAATTCAAGATTTGGATCCCAAGACTACTATAATGATATGATGATTATTATGCCTAAATTCCAGCTGAGTACCATGATTACAAGTGCATGATTTAGCTGGACAAAAACGACAAATGGTCATATGTTTCAACAAACACATTTAGATGAGCTGTGCACATCTTTTTGAAATTAGAATAATTTGTGAGAAAGTTATATTTGTCTGATCATACTGATGTATGCTTTTTACCCTGGTAATGGTCTTCCATCACTCACATACTCAGTCATGCTGTTCCATTTACTTTCAGGAATTAGTCAAACAGGGTGAACAGCTGGACAATACAGAAAAGAACCTTGACAAAATCAATGCGGACATGAAAACTTCACAGCGCCATTTAAACAGTATTAAGAGTGTGTTTGGCAGCTTTAAGAACTGGTGGCAGGGTAAGGATAAACCAGCCAATCAGTCCACAACCGAGCCACAAGAGAAGGAACCCACAAAATTGCAGCGTCAACTGGAGAATAGCAGCAAGTCCGGTACCCACCCTGCCTATCGGATACGTAGCGGTGATGTCCAGGGATTTTATGAAGAGGACAATGACTTAGACAATCAGTTTCTGGCATCCGGCAGGAGCGCCGACGGTATGGATGGTCCAAAGTCAGGGTATGATAGACGCGGACCGTCATATGCACAGAAACAGGAACCAATGAAGAAGACCGGGTTTAAAGAATATGACGAACAGTTTGAGAAGAATGTCGGTATGTATTTATATATCTTGGAATTGTGAATACTCATGCCACCAATTCCTACTTTGACAACTTCTATTTTACCAAGTACAATTGGTCTCACACTGATCGTTTACTGTACAGTATCATGTTTATACATGTTTCCAAAATAATTTATGCAAAGTACTTCAGTGTTAAATTGAACCACCAACCAATTTATTTTAAAATATTCAGACTGTTCAAGTAACAAGTTGCGTATTTTATGGCTAGTATGAGTATGTCATTTCTGTACTGCAGTTGATGGAACCCAGTGCTGTATTCAGTACATGTACTATGTATCCACTGCTCCGTGTCGTTCCAGGCGCTATGTCAGAGGGGATGACAAAGCTAAAATCCCTAGCTCTGGGACTGGGAGATGAGATTGAGAGACAAAACGACCAGCTGGACAGGATAGAAGCCAAAACCGACAAAGGCGACATTCAGATACGCGACAAAAACAGACAGATGAAACATATCCTGGGAAAATAGCATTGGTTACACCATGTACACTACACAGACTTTCTTTTCATGTGATGCCATATATGTCATTAAGCTACTAGTAAGGTCACAGCTTGGTGGGCAGGATATTATAGATGTAATGATGTTAGCTTAAAATGGAAATGGTTACTAGTACCATGAGTACATACCTGTTTCACATCTTGGTTCACAGTGCAGCGCACACCTCCGTGAAGCAAAGGGCACGTACAAAATCATATCCCTATGATATGTTTGAGTCAAGTGATTATTGTAGACTGGTTTAAGCAGCAAGCAGTGCTTTACATGTGTTCCATACAGCTTTTATGATAATTTGCATGCACTAAAAGACAAACAATGTAAATAAGCCAATGCAATAAACCAATAACAATGATCATCGATAATAATGTAAAGTTTGGCCAGCCCAATTGTAAACCTTCCATAATCTAAATTTGAAAGTCCTTGTTGGGGTGCCATCACTGTTGACTGTATACGGAGTCATGTCTTTACCACAGCAAGAGGTAAAGTAAGTACCAGTCCAACAGATGCCATACCATAGTTCTGATGGTGGTGATACTCGTCTTGCCCTTGTTATCATGGTTATATAAACATGGAAGAAACCATATATAATGTACATGTATCTGTGCATTTTACCACTGTACTTGCCATCTTGACACATAACCAAAACTTGTACACAGTTCAGAATATTTCACCAGTTTATCTTGTATCGATATTGTATGGATTTTACTGCCCTGTACACCAGTGTATACTGAACATGGAGAACCAGTGTTCTAGTGTCGCCTGCTGATATTTTGTACCAGAAGTATCTTGGTTCAGGTGTAGACATTATAGAATCGGCATCCTGTGGTCTGTCATTGCTCTCCTTTATAGATGGGCAGATCGCTCAAAAACTTTTTTTTTGGATACATGTATATGTACTAGTAAGCCATGTTTGATAGATAAAACAAATGTCAAACATTTATATCGTGCATTTAATTATATAAGCAGTATGGCAGACTTGGCACAAGATCATAAAATATCAGTATTAAATAATTTTCCTATTGAGATATTGATCTGATATTAGTACAGTGGCATTAATACTAATCCACAACAGTGCCCATGCTCCATTATTGCATGAATATTCATGAAACCCAGACCTCTGCCCAAAGCTGTCCTTTATAAAAGAGAAGAGCGAGGTCTTTAAAAGATTTCCAAGCATTTTCGGCAGAAACATTCCACTGGTTCGGTATACAAACTGGTATGGCTGAATAGTATATTTCTGTTTGAACTTTGAAAGTGGACGATTGACCTGTACCTCATACCTGGAAAAAGTTCAAATCTTCAAATGTTTATCCCCTTGTGATATTACAATGCAGCAGTGGTGGCCTGATTATGAACTACATAGTCAAGGATCAGTTGGCAAGAGACCTCTGATCTGATGCCTGATAGTTGAGTCATACTATCGATTAATAACTTTGTGAACAAAAATTATAATTTTGTGATTTATGCAGTGGACAGTGGTTACAAGTGATATTACAGTGGGTACTAGTTAATTACTGCTCAGCTTACAAAGAGTGCAAATAGTTTTGAAAATGAGGATAAATGTGATATAGTTTGCAGGTTTTGTTATAATTTTGTCATGGTTGAGCTACCTTGGGATGTTTTGTTATTTTCTGGACTCTGGAGTTTTAAACCTTTGGAAATATCCTCTGATTATTAATCAATAATCGATAGATTGGATAGTGAACTTGACTCAACTATTGATTGTAAAATTGTAGCCGATTCACACCACTACAATAAAGACCTTCATTGTCAGAAATGTTCCTTGCGTATATGTATCAGCCTCATAGTGCAATTAAGTTGTGAGCATTTCGTAAGCAGAAGCTTTAATTTGTACATGTTTTATGTAGAGCAATATGTGAATACCTGGTATCATTAAACTACATGTAGAGAAAAGCCTGCATGTTAACAGGTATAAACTCGATAAGTTCAGTATGTGTTTGCTAGTTTATTGGTATACATGTAAAACATACAATGGTATGTTCATTCACTTGTGTACAAATTTAACCACTGAATATATTGCTATAATACATGGAGATGCTGAGAAACGTAGTACAGACTTCCTTTTCATTGTTTGTTGATCAAATGGAACACAACTGACAGCATGCACATATACCTTACCCCGTAATATCATCATGGTTTTGCACTTTCATAAGTTCAGTCACATATGTATATATTAGGCCTATTACCTGCCATACGGAGCAATATGGACTGCTTTCAATATAACCTATTAAAATACATGTGTATTGATCAGGGTGGAAGTTCACTTACAGTTCTTGGCAACATTTAAGCAAAAGTGTATTAAAAATTTGCTCGGCAATATTTGGCATTCAGGAAATGTGAAGTAACATCTGACCAAGGCCTTAAGTAATGTAGTGGTCTAATAATCAGTAGTACTCGGTCTATCAAAACTGCCCAAACAAGCATATTGACATAAAATACAAATTTAGGCAAAGAATTTAAACACTTCCATAGTCCGAGAGCAAACTTCGGTGTTAAGCAGGTTAAGTACATTGTAGTGCGAGAAATATGTTCCCACCCGTTTTTTATAAACAACTTGAACTATTCAACAATACAGTGTCCGCAGTTATGTTGCTTGCATGGGGACCAGTATATACTTTCTTAGGAAAGACTTTTCAATATTTCTCGAAGTTTCGGTAATACTTGTGCGAAGCTGCAAAATTAAGTGAATAGAGCACCATGCATGAAAATTATTTCTGGACCCTCTTGGTGAGGTCCAAACAAGCAGGTGTTCATCATGGAATCGGATACAAGCTAGGAGGGTGTCAAGAACCATAATGCATGTGTAATGTTTATTGTTTCATTTCTATACGGTTTCGTGGGACAAAACTACAATAGACAGGCACGGGTACGTAATGATTACGTGTAAGTCTGCTCCTTCGTGTGGATTATCACACCAGGCGGCAGCACCAACGCTCAGCGCCGTCGCGCTAACTGTGGGGTACAACGCCTCCGTGTGTTTTTCATATGTTTCTACAATTTTGTAGTTCCTACTTATTACACAATCACATGGAATCAATAATTTAAGATATATCTAAAAATTTGGGTTGTAGGTACTTCTGCAATCTATTCAAGCATCAATAAATTAATTTAATCTCTTGTCGCTACAAACAAACCCATCTCTGTTGACTAACATTAAGGTACATTATCGTCACCTGTGCCTGACTTCTTTCCAGTAATGTAGTTAACTGTAGTTAACAGTATTTTTGCATCAGCGACAACTCGGGTCGCTGCGAATGCAGTGCATAAAGAGCTTGTGGGATAAAAATGTTTGCAATTTTTGTCTTCGATTTCAAAAAAGTACTGCTGTCATAATTTGGCCAGACTGTCCATGCATTTTTGCATCAACATGGCACAACTGATCGACACAGTTTGGCCAGGTCATTGTATATTGGCTGTGGAGAGAAATTTGAAATTTGTCAAGCGCCCTTGGGGACTATTTTTTTTTCTTTGTACATATAAAATAGATAAAGATTTATTATAAATATATTCCGTTGGTGCACGGAAATTATTTTGCACATATTCAGTCTTCAGGCTCGTCGCAAAAAGATCTTCCCTAGGCTTGTCTTGTTATGTGAAACCTCCCCCATACCGACGTCCAGATTTAAGTTCTCTTAAGTATCGAATGAAATAATAATGGAGAATCCAAAGAAAACAAGATAGAGAATTGTTACTCCAGTAAACATTAGGACATATAGTCTCCAGCTGTTGGATAATTTGGACACTAGCCTGTCTGGGTCTACTAGTGTTAATTCAGCATAGGTATACCATGATTTGAACGAGTACAGTGGAATGTTGAATTTTGTTTCATCTGTACTTATAATTATCAATATCTATTGGTATTGGAAATTATAGTGCATTATAAGGGCTATACATGGGTCTATAAAATATGGCCCGATTGAGTTATTTTTTAACAGAGAACTACGAATCACAGATCATTATTTAAGACCCCTATCAATATTTAACAGCCTTGGCGAGTCACAGATCACTCTTTAATAGAAATGGTCTAGTCGCAGTTCAATCGTTAACAGCCTATGGTATTGGAGATCGGAATTTAACAACAACTCCAAGCCGCGGATCGTTATTTTAGTGAGGGACTGGCTCATCAGATCGTT
>JAAUYG010060638.1_pt1 | contig 11552 bp, 10 predicted proteins | sample 7278091 | NCBI WGS metagenome assembly JAAUYG01 (sample SAMN14350201, study PRJNA611818) | marine sediment metagenome | isolation source: surface marine sediment (0.6m) | place: French Polynesia: Moorea | collected 2018-08 | reverse complement strand
CCCCCCCCCCCCCCCCCCCCCCCCCCCCCCCCCCCCCCCCCCCCCCCCCCCGTATGGACATCCCCCCAATAGGGGCTATTTATATTACCCATACTTGCACGGGTACCAAAGCATCATACCGAGTTACCCTCCCCGCGACAAAGTGCCTTCCTGTAGGTTCTACATGCCCTTATATCAGGTGTAGGATACCCTGACAAGTCTTCAGGGCAGCTACATGTACCTTCCCATGTACTAGACATAATGAATACAGGTCAGACACCCCACCATTCTACCTCAGTCTATACAACAAATACATCCACCAGCATATATATAAAACCTGTCATAGTTTAAGTTTTTCCATATAAAGCAAAACAAAAACAGCATCCTTGATTATTCAGAAAGATTTGTCAAGGTTTTTGGTTTCTTTCTTCAAGACTGTGCATAGGCTCGTGTCTGGAAGCACGGTGAAAAGCAAATCACCATAAAAACGTATTGTGACCAACCACATAAACAGAACACAAATATCTGAACAGAAGTTCCAAATTACATTCCAGGTTCAGATTTTGCTTGGTTCGATTAGACTTATGTAAACTTAGCATAGGTCACATGGTAGTAACCATGGTAATGCAGTAGTAACCATGGTAACAGTAGTACCATGGCAAGGTAGTAGCAACCATCATAACCATGGTTGTAGCGACGGTAACATGGTGCTATGGTAAAACTGCAGTAACAATAGTTGAGCCTGGATTTACAATACTCCTGCGGTATGATAATTGATATAGTCTTACTAGACTTATCCATTATAAGTATGAATATAAGCATGGTTAGGAACTTTGTGAACAAAAAGCATAATTTTGTAATTTATGCAGTAACTAAAACAGATGGGACAGTGCTACTTGTTACCAGTCAGCTAGCAAAAAGTTCAACTCATGGTTTAAAACAAGGATAAATGCGATAGTTTAGCATTTTGTCAAATTTAAGACAGTCACTGGTGTACCACATTTAAAGATATTTTCGTTATTTTTCAGAGTTTTGCTTAAAATATTGCATCCAATTATTATAAGCAGTTGTGAACTTGACACCAAATCTGATAACTGACTGTAAAATTGCAGCTGATACCCACCACGACTACGACCAGCAGCCACCCCAACCTAACTGCTGCTACACACAGCTGTGAGTGCCGGTAGTAATCACAATATCTGATGTCCTGTAACATAGTTAATACTACTAGCTGGATAGCACATAACGGAAGTGTACAAAGTTATATTGCCATGTCTACATAATAATGGTTGTAGCATTCATCGTAGTTTTCCCCGTTGCGACCACGCCGGGACTGTTGCAGCAACCACCCAATCCCATTACAGCCGATAGGGGTACATTCAGATTTCCAGGTCGACTGGTACAGCGATACAGATATTGCTAAACAGTAAGATATCGAAGCAGATATAAGATAGGCTGAGCAAAGATACAGGACATCTCCCAATGGTAAATATTCCCACATATACAGACACATCACTTATAGGATACATCCCGACATACAAATAACCAAGTAAATGATACATAGGCAGTGCATAGTATATACTAGTACAGTTGACTGGGGTCATGCGCTGCCCAGTTATGAATCGAAATACATGTATTCTATTGACCAACGTGCTCACATGGAACAAAGCCCAGAACAGTGATCGCATGACGATGCACATCATAACAGATGTACATCGTCACCTATACATGATTCTACTCATGATAAAGCACATTTGACAAAATTTCAGACACGCCTGTGTCGCCGCCATCACGGTCTTCTGGTGGAGGTCCGGAAACTGACCTCAATTCGAAGTGACTACATCGGTATTTTAAAGTACATTTTCTCACCATGAAACAAGCTCACAGAAACTGCAGTGAAAAGAAATTCTACACCCAAGAGTAATGGTAGAGTAATCTAAGATTTTTAGTTCAAAATTTTAAGTAAAAATCTTCCCACTTTCATCACGGGAAGATGGCAGATAGTGGCCCATGGTGACTGTAACTGTTCTGCTAGGGAACAAGTGTAAGCCTAAAGCACCATGCTAAGCAGTTTGTAGAATACAATATTAAACCCATGATACATGTATATAACCAACTTACACCATAACTAATAGGTGGGCATCAATCAATATTATGAAATTGCAGAATGTAAGAAAAGTGAAAACATTTACCGTTCCTACGTTTTCCTATTTTCCCTTTCTTCAAACTTCGAGAGAAAGCAAGCCTGAATTACATACATAATAACACCAACACACAGTAACAAATTACATGAGCTCTATAAAGTTGTAACAGATGTAACATGTCTGTAAGGCCACATAGCAAAACTGTGTAGAAGACGTTCCGGTGCCAAATCTCTCAGACACTAATTGTGTTGGCATACATCTACCGTATATACTGACTAGATTATTGGTACATCACCAGGCTTTGGCCACAATGTACTGGCAAGGAATTACAGACTGACTAGACTGTAAATAGTAGATAATAGTTAAATACGATAGAAAGAGTACTAGGAAAGAGAAAGAGACTATACAGATATTGGTGGCAGACTAGCAAGAAGAACCCCTGCCCACCACCACCCCTCCCCTCAGCGTGTAGTGTAGATATGTACTGGTAGCATTGCTAGATCCGGTGAAACTAGTAAGAACAATAAAGAATGTATTGTATAGAAATATTAGCCACACCGTATGTAACATGTATAAGGAAAGCTGGGAAGGGAGGGGAGGGGGTGGGGTACTGGGTTACTAAGAGATGGGGTTGATTACATACTGGGGTTGCTAAGAAATGAGGTTGCTAAGGTAACAGCATTGCTAAACAGATGGGGTTACTAAGATAGCTGGGTTGCTAAGATACCCGAATTGCTAAGATATCTGGGATGTTAAGAACCTTAAGATCCAGAAGCGGCCAAGTCCCAGGCAAGGTTAGACCGAAAGAATTTCAGAAGCACTGCAGCCGAGGAATTGACACACTGAACATTGACAGCAGCTGATAGAAAGAAAGCTGACATCTAGAAATTGTGAAAATTACATCATAGCTGTGAGAGCAGACATAAAATGACTTCATGGTGTACCATTGACACTCTGGCATAGTCACAAAACCCAGTAAGTGCAAAACAAGATAACAAATCACAAACATAACGGGCACCTGAATGATCAGGTGCCCCTGGCGGCAACAAAAAGCACTACGTTTGGTGGTAAGTACGTACTAGTAACAACCCTCCCTGAGCTGTGCTATTAAAGAAATATTTAAGACAGAAAATTAAACTATGCACACCACCTGTTTCCATAGAAAAAATATCCTGATTATACCTGTGTAGAACTACATATGACGAGTCTTCATTGGTGGAGACGACAACAAATGTAACAGAAAATCTGATTGGCTGAAGTTATTAAACAAAGAAATTTGATTGGCTGGGACCCAATGTATAACAGGAACAATTGCCGCATGTTCCGAATATGAGATCACCCACTAACAGGATTAACTGCCATGTGTCAGGAAAAATAGGCAGAAAAACCTTCGACACAAAACAGTCACAAAATTTTTGTGTGCGCTACAATGTACAAAACGAAGCAAAAATATTGGAGCCAGGAATGTGTCCCATATATTATATAGAAATAATCACATAAATTATGAAACTCTATAACAAACAAACAAACAAGGCAGCAGCTGTAAACGTTTGGCAAAACAACAAAATTCAAGTCACGTGATATGTTAATGAAACTGCTATTTATAGCTGACAAGCTGAGGCATTCTACAAAGTTTTAACCCAGTTGTCAGCGGATGTGACACAGGCACCTGTACGGCCTTTTGGAAGTTAGCATGTGACACACCCGTCACAGAGGTGTGACCAAACAATACTTTTATAACACCTGTTGCTTACTATCTAAACAGTGATAGTCTTCAATTAAGAGCCAGGCTATTAGCTGATTTTGACAATTTTGGTTTTCATCTCTTGTGCATCGTTAGAAGGAGAAGCTTTTGTACCAGTGTTCGGTTGTGTTTGTTTACAGCATTGATTTGTAATATCACTGATAGACAACATCGTCCAGTGTTAATGTCTCTCTGGGTTGCCATGGTTACAAAAACATACAACAATCACCGTGCTTTTGTTGATCTGTCGGTATGGAGTGAGATACTGAAGGACAACAGAGATACAGGATAAGATACTATGTTGAGCAACTGACTTTCTCGGCTCTTCCCTCGTTGAGTGATAACAACATATACTCGTCTGCTGTATCAACTATTGCAACATTCCTATTTACCATAGTTCACAATAAAACTCAGATTGTGGATAACAACAGCGAATGCTAGCAGAACAATACGTGTATGACTGGTCCAACAAATTCCTTCTTTTCAAATCGCATTAAGGTTTTTTCTACACAATTCTCCCACAAGGCAATAGACCTTACACTAGGCGAGTATTCAAGACATCCCATGAATATTCCTTAACTAATATTAACATGCCATTGTCTACAGTATTTCGTTGAAATAACACAGAAACTGTATGCGCGCTCGTCTCAGCAACTCGACACAAGATGTATACTGTATGAAAATCATTGCTCATTCACTCGTATCACAATAACAGCTCGTGGAAGCCTCAAAAAGCAATAAATAAATCATTAATGGCTATTGTACAAAAGGGAAACAAAAAATACTGAACGAAATAACAAAGACCACTCCATGTATAACAAGCATATACCGATATTAGGCTCTGTGGCAAGAACAACTGATATATTACGGACCCAGCTTTCCTCTAATAACAAGGAAAACGCCAGTTTAACATACGCACATACCCGCCGGCATATCTGAGGCTGAGATTGCTACTGGTTATATGATGGTGCATTACAAAGGCTGAAAACATTAAGCCAATAGCTAATATTATCAACAGGGAAGTATCTGTGATATATAGGGTGATAGACCATAAATGAAGGCTGGAACCGTAGGTGTGAAGAGTAAATCAGGGGACGTCGCTCGAACACTCTGCCGCACAAGGAGCAACTTCACCGGAATCGAGACGCGAATTTGATGTTGACGTCTTCCTGTAGACGTGTGACTGGCAGCCATTTGTAAACACGGTCGGCGGGTTCATCCGTGGTGGTCCAGTAGAACTTCTGCATTAGCGTGTTGCAGAATACCTGGAGAGGGAGAAAATAGTACGTAACAGTAGGTACATAGGAACAGCCAGTACAGTGGAACAGTTTACACAGGGGTAGTTCGTACTGGAGAGCAGTTCTCACAGGGCAACAGTCCGTAAAAGGGAACGACTTCTTCATTGGAACAGTAATTCTGTGTCCTACTGTCAGATCTTCTAATATCAACTCGGAGATGTAATTTTAAACCTTTGGTATTTCTCCTGCTATAAATGGAAAACAGTTCTCTGTATTTTGAAAAAATTGTTAAATTTCCAGCAAAGCAATCTTTCATTCGTAGCTACCCCTGACATTCAATGGACCCCATCTAAAACTCATTGTTCCTTGTAATGGATATACATATAAGACCAGAATCCACCAAACCCTCTGGGGTGAGTCTCACCTTGAGTATGTTCCAGACGAGTTGTTTACCGATGCATTCCCGTGGTCCGGTACCAAATACCACTAATTTGTCCTGGTCGCCAGAGTTCCTATGACAGAAGTCATTTATACTACATGTACTTCTCTTAAACAATTCATGACACAATGATTTAATGCTCTGAAGCTATACAGAGGAAAGAAGGCAGCACATTATCTTTGTTTACACAAAGAAGGCAAGGCAGTTGATTAATTTTCATTGCTTACAGAAAGAAGGCATTGTTACAGACAGAAGGCCGTATTTTTTCAGTGCTTACAGAAGTACATGGATTATCATGGCTTACAGAAAGGCAGAAGTTTGTCACTGTTACAAAAAGAAGGCAGCAGACTATCATTGCTTACAGAAAGCCTGTTCATATGTACAGACAGAAGGCAGTGGATTAGCACGGCTTAAAGAAAGAAGGCAGTAGATTTTCATATCTTATAGAAAGAATGCAGTAGATTGTCATCTTATAGAAAGAAGGCAGTGGGTTATCACTGCTTACAGAAAGGCAGTAGAATGTTATTGCTAAGAAAACAAAGGCAGTTGATTAGCAATGCTTACAACAATAAAGCAACAGATCATCATTACCGACAAAAGGAACGTGGAAATTGTCGCCACTTCCAGAAAGAAGTAAGGCAGTAGAGTATCATTGCTTACAGAAAAACTTCAAGGCAGTAGATTTGTCATTTCCTGAACAGCAAATGTGATGGTGATGATTCTTTTCTGGTTTTCACCGACATGTTGCTTCTGACCAAATGTTACACCTTTGCTAAAGTTACACCTTTACTAGGGCTCCACATGGGTCAAAATAATTTATGCTATGTCGCACGTCACTTTTTATTTTTCCCTATGTCGCCATGTCACTTTTTATAAAACGTCACTTTCCACAGTTTTTATAAAAGCCCACGTCGGACTTCTACAACTTTTAAAGTGGCCGTGTCGCACTTCGTTTTTTGCCCATGTAGAGCCCTTTTACTGGAGCAGAAGAATATGTTTAGCTGTATATATGAAGTTACTGTTTCAATTCAGCTCCATCAATATGTCTGCTGTTGGCTATTTTTTATGCTGTACATAACATCAAAACAAAATGGTGAATACGGTATTCTTTGCCACAAACTTTCAATCCGATTTTACACTACCACATACTTGTGTTTCCATCTCTGTGGCGTAAACACGTCTGGATCCTCAAACACAGCCGGGTCCCGCTGGGCATGGTGGATCATATAGACCACAGCGTACCCTCGCGGGATCATGAAATTCCTTAGCACAATATCCTGGAATATGGTACACAGCAAATGAACATGGGGAGGCAACTGATAAACCTTTTGCATTTGTGATTACGTTAACAGGTGACTAACGAACAGAAATACATGTAATCGCCTGCAGCTAAAAATGAAAATCTTTGACATATGTGATATACTCAGGCCTGGGGCGATTACATGTCCAATGTAATCAATTACGATTACGATTACCTCTTGGCAGTGTGATTACGATTATGATTACACAGTTCAGTAAAGTAATCGAATACGATTACGATTACATGACAAAAGTAATCGATTACAATTACGATTACTTTTGTCATGTAATCGTAATCGTATTCGATTACTTTACTGAACTGTGTAATCATAATCGTAATCACACTGCCAAGAGGTAATCGTAATCGTAATCGATTACATTCGACATGTAATCGCCCCAGGCCTGACCCTTTGGTGAAAAAAACCCCTAAGTTTCTGTGATCATCTTACACGAAGGTACGAAGTTTCTGCACAAATTCTCATGAAAAAAAAAACCTAAAAGCATAGTACGAGAAAAGAGAATATATCATGGAACATGCCAGTAGGGGTTAATCGGTCAACAGGGATGGACATTGACTTTGAGACTGGTCCTGTCAGACAAATGAGGGCAATTTTCACTTGTCCGAAACAAAGATTCACCTGCCCAGACTTTTTGGGCTGGTACTGATCATGCTGAGAGACAGGATTTTTTGTTCCTGTAACTGTTTTTACATAAAAGAGCGTTCAAATTTAGTTGTCCTGTCGAACAAGTGGAGCAGGAAGTTAAGATATCCGACAGTTACTTTCAGTTGTCCCCGGGCAGTCAGACAATCCTTAATATCCATCCTCTGTCACTGATCTATTGCAGTCAGTGCTGATGCAAGGGTGCTGATGCATGTGACGGTGATCGATCATGTTTTGTGTCAACCTACCCAACCTAGACCAGTAACCCCCACCCAGAGGGGCTAACAACCGCTCAATGGTTAAAATTGGTGGGTTATCACCACTCATAATTTTTATTCTATAGACATATATGGTCGGTCTAGTTCAAGGACGGTTCAACAGTATCGGTAAATTACTGTAAAATCATAAATTTTCGCTGGGATAAAATTTCGCGGATTTGAGAAGGGGCATATTGGCGGACATTTATTTTCACAATTTTCATCCAAAGCCTGTTTTCACAAAATGCACTTTTTCCTTTGTACAGTTGTAGGTAGTTTGTGTTGTGGCCCCTGGGTCATATATACATGTATATATATATAGGTCATATATATATATAGCCCTACAGTCCACGCATCTAGTACAGTTTGTCATGTTCAGATAATAGTACTAAGTAAGTTCATCCACCTTGAAAACTCTAGCCACGGCCATCGCTTCAGCTATGCTTGCTGAAAACTGCCACTTTCATTGTTTGGTCACATTTTCTTCTCTGTCTCTGCTGATGAAAGGTTGTTTGTAATATTATTTGCTTTATTTATCATCTGTTTCTTGCCGAAAAACAAGCCAAGATAGATCCCATGGGCTTTTGCGCCCCCAAACATCGTTGCTGTACTGAATTCAGTCAAGTTAAAAGTTCAGGTCACTGGGCATTATTTAAATGCTAATTGCTGTACCACAGTGATCCTTGCAGTAGTTACGCAAATAACTGTTTGAATTATCGCTATGTGCAATTATGCACATAACAATTATCTGCAATCGGCGATTTTCTTCTTAAATCCGCATGTTTATTTTCAGAATTCATTTCGCAAAGTTTTTGATAATTATTAGAAACACAATTGTGCGGGATTGGCATACAGAGTTAAGATTTGGGGGGGGGAGGGGGAATTTTCAAAATTTTTGAAAAACACGGGATTTACGCGATCGCACAATCGGCTAGTGTAGTAGTGTGAGCCCTGAAGTCACATTCTCATTTCATCTTCGAGGTGAGATCATGTGCTGCGAGTTATGTGCAAGTTAAACATTTCAGGAGTTTTTCTTTAGTTTTATAGACTATAAGTACATAGTACTAAAGTAATTTTGCTAAAAAACATTTGATTCGCGAGACAATTATTTTGACGATTTATTTGCAATCGCGAATATCACGAAATAAATGTCCCGCAAATTTTACAGTATTACCAGTAACTACTAAACAGTACAATTTACCAGTGTGTTTTGTTTACCATTACTGCTTAACCGCCCAACATGTCAATGGTCTAGTTAGTGTTAACCTAGCCTACGTAGTAAGCCCCAGCCAACTATATTCGGCGACTATATTCTATAATGGTGGCGGGATAGCTCAGTTGGTAGAGCGCCTGCCTCTCACGCTGAAGGTCCCGGGTTCTAATCCCTCCCGATCCGGAAGTGAAAAAAAAGAGGGGCAGGTTCATGTGTCATAACGCCCCCCACAAGTCCTCTGTCCAGAGTGGGACGCTACAAAGCCAGGTCTGGATGGTGCATGTAGTGTCTGTGCTACACTGCGCTAGCGGTGATGACTGGGGCAGATAGATGTACCCTGATTCATGTGGGCCGCCTAATAAATTCCACACAAGCAGCACAGAACAGAAAACCTCCCCCACACCCATACTGCATACACTTACAACATAAGGGGGAGCCATCAAGAGCAGTCAATAGGCTATGAAGCCTGAAATACTGAAATATGATATGATATGATATAGAGACAGATACTCTGTCTAGTGTTAACCTACAGTGCAGCCTCAGTCATGATCATCTCAGCTCAGACCTCTACTCTCTACCTGTCTAGTGTTTACACCGCCAGTATACTGTACCAGCAACCAGACTACACAGCTAGTACACATTGTACAGGCTATGCCGCTATGGCTAGTAGCAGCTGGACAGTGCATTTTACCGTTTTGCAATTTCTCGCTGGCATGCTGGAGAATCACCTAGCCTCCTAGGCCTAATCTAAAATATCAAAGGAGAAGTGTGCTCGTCTTTCACAATCTAGAAAATAAGTAAGTTCGCCCAAAAGGTAATTGTTTGCACTTACCAGCTACAGCGTGAGAGTAAAATGCTTAGTATTCCATCTGGTAAATCCATAAGAAAAACTAAAATCCTGCAACATCGCCCAGGTCGTTTTGATCTCGTTATGACGAGATTTGATTATATTAAATATTGAAATACCGGTAGGGGCCTATTAATACATGCTGGTTACTTTTCCATTACGTATAAAAATTCGGAGTATTGTAACATAAATCCTAATCTATTTCTGTTAATAACGAAATAAAACACAAAAAAATACACTAATTCAATATACACGTGTCAGATTTGTACAGAAATAACATAGGCCTAGTCGCCGCCCCTTAGTCCCGACTGGAGCAAAAATGCACAGTGCAATGTGTTTCTATTGAATAATTCATGTCAGCATGACATGTCAGGACGTAAGGTGCCAAACATGAAAGCAATTAGTAAATGCAAGACCTGCCAAACGCGCCATAAATTCAAAAATGTAAAATGCCGAAATACAGGCTGTGCCATCTAGTGTATTCCATTGACCATTTTAAGAATCAACTTTTGAATGATTTGTGCCTTTAATTAGGTCTATATTTGACGCGATCGCCTCAGTTTTTTAATTTGAATCCACTTTAACATTTTGTGATTAAATTAGAAGTCAAACAAAGCAGAAATGTGATGCAAGTCGGCATTTTCAAACCTTGCCAATTTAAATGGCGAACCATTTACAATGTCAGAGAAACAATTGGTTCAGGGTTGATCTTGTATGACACAGCTGGTGGAAACTTTGGAGAAGTGGTCACGTTGGGTTGATGAGGGCAAATGCGTGGACAACGTTTAGCTAGATTTCTCCAAAGCATTCGATAGAATCCCACATCAACGCCTTCTCATGAAGCTTCGTGCACATGGAATCTGCAAAGTATGTTAGGATGGTTGGAATCTTTTCTGACAGGGAGGACGCAGAGAGTGTGTGCGAATAGGGCGCTATATCATCCTGGCAAGCTGTCATTAGCGGTATTCCTCAGGGAAGTGTGATGGGACCGACCTTATGCATCATATGTATCAATGACACGCCCGATATGGTGGAAGGTATGATTAAACTATTTGCAGACAACACTAAGCTGTTCCGGACCATCCAGGATACCGTGGATTAAACAGGTGATTCAAAGAGATTTGGATAGACTTCAGGATTGGTGCCAAACTTGACAATTGGTATTTAATGCAGAGAAGTGCAAACTCATGGAACTGGGATGTGCAAGCCCTCAATTTAATATGAAATGATCAATCAGACAAGCATGCTGGAGCAAAGTGATTGTGAAAAGGACCTGAGAGTGCACAGTGACCAGGGGCTAAACTTCAGTATCCATGCATACCAGGCAACGGCCAAAGCCAACAGGTCACTGGGAGTTATTCATCGAGCACACAAGTTCCTGGAAGAAGAGACACTGCTTTGCTTGAACAAAGGCCTAGTTAGAAAATCACTAGAGTACAGAGTGGTAATATGCTCACCGTACCTGAGGAAAGACCAAACCTCTTTGGAGGCTGTACAGCGCAGAGCAACCACACTAGATAGTCCCAGATCTTCAGGAACTACTGTATGAAGAGTGACTATGGCGCCTACATCTCCCAACCCTGACCTACCGGCGATCTGGGGGAGGGACGTGATTCAGGTTGTTACGGCCGATATTATAGCCCACCAGGTTCTTTTGAATAGAGTTCCTGAACAAGCAACAGAAGACAGAGTAAGATACCAAATTTATTATTAAGAATAAACTTCAGAGT
>JAAUYG010036501.1_pt1 | contig 11552 bp, 6 predicted proteins | sample 7278091 | NCBI WGS metagenome assembly JAAUYG01 (sample SAMN14350201, study PRJNA611818) | marine sediment metagenome | isolation source: surface marine sediment (0.6m) | place: French Polynesia: Moorea | collected 2018-08 | reverse complement strand
TCATGTCCCATTACCATAATGTCATGTCGGTAAATAGCACTATTGTGCTAATGTTATCTGTTTTTGTTGTACCGACGTTAAATAAAGTTTTATCTTATCTTATCTTATCTTTAGATCGTATAGGCGACGGGTAGAGAGCAGAATGATGCTCCTGAACCATAGACAGCTCCATAGGCGTTCTCACGTTTTTGATGATACATTTTGTAACTGTACCAGCTGTTGTATGAGCATAAGCTTTTCTGACGATCCCCACTCGCAAAACACACGTTACATGTTGTATGCAATTGATATTGCAGCCGATCCGACATTTTCCGCCAGTAGGCCACGGAGGGAAACACGCGCCTTCCGCCAGTGCTGCACTGGGCTGTGGCATATAACGATATCAAAGGGTACAGAACTTAGTTAAAATCTCAGTTGGGATGGATTCGAACCTGTGCTCCTAAAAAGGCCTTAACGGAAAGGCCGTAATCTTACATGTACATGCTGTTGTACGCAGAACTGAACGCCAGCGCATGAGCGCACTACCGTACTACGCCACGGAGACAAGCTTGTCGTCGGGTTTATTCTGAAGGTGTGTATATGTGTATGCTGGGTTTTAATACAGATTCTTCAGTGCTCTACTGACGGACAGATGTCCTGTGATACCGTGACATATCACAGCTCAGTTGGAGTACTGGCGCTCGGCGCGTGTTTCCGCCGCCAGTGATCCACTGAAAAAAAACTACATGTAGAAAAGACGCGCGGCATAGAAAACATGTGCCTGACAGAAAACAAATTGTTCCGCAGAGAAGAAAAATGCTCAGCATTATTGAAGAAAAGTGCTCGTAGAGAAGAAAAACGATCGGCATAGAAGAAAAATACTCGGCAGAGAAGACATAGGCTCAGCAGAGAAGACAAAAAAAAAAAAAAACAACGATGCAGAACAGCAATGTACATATATCACAGGAGCATTGTACTTGTGGGCCACCGTAGTTACTCGGAAACTTTTGTTAAAGAACTCGTTGTAAATGGTAAAGGTTCTGGAGAAGATGGATTGTAGCGAATCGTGTTTCCACACACCTGTTAGACACCTGCTAGGTACTCATTCGACACATGTAGATGCACGTTAGGCATCCACCAAACACATGCAAGGGGGGCGAATTTCAGCCTGTAGCGAAAAAATAAGAACGGTGACCTATAGATTTTTTTACTTTATATTGACATACTGGCTTCAAGCTTCAACATATATAAAAATTAGAAAAATGGTAAATCTATTTCCTTATGATATTGGCTAGAATTTGTGTTGTCTGGTCCAAATCCCCATTAAGTTCCATGTTAATTCTCGACAGGAAACTCCTGAAAGTACCCCATATTACTGTGGGTATATCTTTTTTTAGACAACGGTGACACCACTTTTTTATTTAATATTTCAAACTTTCACATCATTATCTTTACCAAAAACTTAATTTCAGAAATTTCTTAAATAATTTTAAAAGTGTGTCCAACCTCCTTAAGACTGGGATGTTTTAGAAAGAAAGAAACATTTTGATAACAAAACAACATTTTCAAGAATCAGCTTCACAACAAGTCCGTAGTGTTGATAATTTGAGCAATGTTAACGTTATCGTTGGACTTTTATCATCAACAAGGCAGTCATAAAATTATGTACCTTGTCTACGTATGAACAACAGCTCCAGAATACAATAATGCCATTATGTAATGCCATTATGTGTATGAGACATGGTCAGATTAAAAGCGGAAATTAAAAAGATACCTATTTTAAGCCGAGCACAGTATTAATCGGAATTATAAGCTTTGTAAATGGTTAAGCAGTGGGATGTATTCCAATCCAAGTTACAGATTAAAAATATAAATTGTTGGTAAAATTGGCAGTAACTGTTCTGGTATTTTATGATAAACTGTTACATTATGTAGACTTAAGTACCACTCCCGCAAAAGAGTCCATACTGTCGCTTTGCAGACACTCTATGGCTGCATTTGGCTTTGTCTAATTGGGGTACACATGTCCATGTACTCTGTGCTAGTCTAGGGTAACCCGGAACTGCCCAAGATTTCTGGTGCATTATTAATATGTCCGTTGCCGGTGTCCTCGTGTGTCGGAAACAGACGCGCGTCACATTTGCAGATATTAAGCAAAATGATAAATCTCCTTATATTAATATATTAAATTAAGGTATTTCAGATATTAGATTACACGTTTCGTCGCGTTGTAAGCATACGATAAAACGGACGTTGGTTCTTTAGCACGCAAGAAATAGGAAATGGGCTTGTACGGCCGTATATCAAAGATTCATGCATTTATTATAGCACAGCTGTAGTTCTCTAACAGATTATAAGGAAATAAGTCTGAGAAAAAAGGAGAAAGATACATAACAAAAGCATTAAAAACAAAGAAACAAATAAGATGTTATTTTTAATGGCAGGTATATATCCTCAACTAAAACATGATGTGAAATGGCAAGGTTTATGACGATATGGAATCAACGAACGACGAAAGCCCGCTTGACGACAGTGACACTGCCGATGTCTTGCACGAGGTGTTAAAAAGATGCAGTGCTCACTAAGCCTTTTTCGCTGTGCTGTTGATCGCAGCAGCCAATGGGGCTCCACTCCAAGCGCCACCAGTGGGAGCGGGGTGGGTCCAGTAGCAGTATTTTGTGGCGTTTCCTGTTTCTGCGTCACCGACGGGCAGGGTACGGTGATCTTGCGCATACAGGCAGGCAGGCCGGAAGACGGACAGGCAGACAGACAGAAGGAGAGGGGGAGACAGACAGAGGTTGTGTGTATGAGTGTGTGCCCGGACCACGGAACTTTGCCTCCATGGAGCTGTGCCGGATCTTGACGCCCTGTATATGTCTGGTAGTGGCTGGATCTCTGGTGAAAGGTAAGTGTGGAAAATGAAAAGAAGGAGTTCAACGATGTTTCGAGCAGAAATGCAAAGTTGAAAAGAATGGTGAAATACAATACAGTGCAAAAAATTAGGGACCAACTTAGATGTACAGAAGTGCATAGGAAATAACGTAATAATTATATTGGACCGGCTTATACAGAAGAACTTTTTAATAAGGTGGACCATTTGTATCGTTTAAGGATCGTGAAATCTTTGCAGCAAGCACGTTTTAACACCGTGACTTATTCTTTTAGATGCTAAGGAGCAAAGTAGTGGAATGCTTAAGATTATTAAAGCTTCTGAGCTACATCTCTAAATGTTAACCAAGACAATGAACATTGAACAGAGTGTGTCTGCAGTCACTGTGATGTTTGTATTTTAGAAAGAATGCAACTGCATTTATGTGTCATACTCTGATTTTATGTGCACAATTCATCATCGATCTTACACCGCCTCATTCGTTCATCTTCAGACGTATCATTTGTCTATTGTTTTACTGTATCAACCGACGTTAAATATCTTTTTGTCTTAACTTATGTTAAGAAACACTGTAGCAAGAACATTCAAACCAACGTATACAGTTCTTCCGATGATTACTTTTATACATTGTGCGTGAAGTATATTTTAAGAATGAAGAGATTCACTAAATTGATCCCCCAAACGAATGCTTAAGTGAGCAAATTGCTACGCAGTTTGCATGTATCACAAGGCAAACTTTGATGGCTATTGTGCACATAAGGTTGGTGGTAACTGAACAACAATGTTCCGACCGGGGGAATAAAAGTGGGTCATATCCGGGAAATTTATTTTCATAATAACAGGAGGAAGGGAATGTACTGAATTAAATTAGAACAAAATGACCAAGTGGTCTGTTTCGTGGCATTACGGTGAATGTGTAACACTGCTTCTACATCGTGATGCATGGTGTTAAAAGGTACGGCAGAAAATTCCGTTCAGATATATGCTACAGAATGGAAATTTCTGCTTTAGATTTTCTAATTTTGATTGTTCTTTGATTTGATTGTTAACAAGTTCTTTTCTTCCACTGTTTACTGGAGAATAGGATTTTCTGCATCAACAGCATTACAGGTATACAAGTACATGGGTGCATGTCTATCAAACAGTACTGAATGAAGTGTCTTAAAATTATTTTCAAAGACACATCTGCATACATTATAAATCACACATAACTAAGTCACACCCCACAACGCCTCTCAACTTGTTGCTTATATTTTGCAGTAGTCACTGTCACCATTATTCACCACGTGACCACTGTTTGTTTCACAGAGCCAGACCCATCGTCTCGTAAAGTTTAGTTAGAGTGCGAGAGTATTTCGAAATAGAAGCTCATTGTAGCACTAATCTCACAACCTGACAAGAAACTTCTGAAATAAAGTAAGATGCGACAGCACGCCGATAATTATACGGTTATATATTTCATCTTTTCAGCCAGATCAGTGTCTATAAGGAAAACCGCTGACATATCTGTAGTCTTGGGAGTTATAAAATTAACTACATGTATGTATGTGACAACGTAACGCATGGCAATTAAACTTCATTACGCGCATCGTAAGGCCATGTAAAATTTTAATAGTATGAAGTGGTCTAATTGTTAAATGCTTAATCCAAGGTGGCAGCGACATGTTATTCCACTAAAATTTTATGATATCCCCTGTATGGAAAGCCAACAGTCCCTAATAAGAAGTCCCAATAATAAGTTTACTACACAAAGGAAATAAAATATAACGGATATAATTAGGCCTGGTCACTTGGACTGTGTCTTTTAATGCAAAACCAAAGAGTAGAATATAAGCCTGTTTTAGGCCCTTTGATAACACATCTGGCACCAAATTCATGACTTTATTACACGGCAGATATAATAAGATTTCTGTGAGGCGCTGTCTTGTGTTTTAATGAGTGTACATCTTTCCGAACAAACGCGCAGTCGCCTTTCCATGCACTGCGATTAATGGTAATGATAGAGATAACTCATTAATCCAAGAATCCATTTTGTGCTTTACGCGGTCTTTCAGAGCTTTTCCCTTACAACGTAACCAGTACAAAATGGGTGATCCCCTGGGTTACCCACGGGCGCCTTACAAATTTCTCACAAATGCCTTTTTGCTCCATGAACTTCGATATAAGTTACTGATAAAGAATTGCAACGTATGTGATGGATGGCCACGATCGATACAATAGGGAATAGGCCGAACAGAGAGGGAAGGGGAGTAACTTTAAGCCGCGTTCTCGCAATGCCTCATGATATTGTTCTCGGTTGATTTAAGATTAAAGCTTTCTGGTTATAAAAGAGTATTTCTAGATTGGCACGGTACCACTATCCCTAGTCTGCGATCTTTGAAATATTGCTTGATCTTCAACCAACCCTGTGCGTCAGATGAAGGATACTGTGGCCTGCGCAAAAGTCGCTAGACGTTGGAGTTATAGGCACGTATAACATGTATAAGGACAAAAAGAAAAAAAAATCTTAAAATTTATGTTAAGATATTAATCACAATTTATCCAATCATGTAAACACAGGCAACCCGATTGGGAAAAAAATGACACAAAAAAGATTATTTTGAATATAACGACACATACCCGTATACAGAACCTGAGAATAAAGGTCCATTTTTAGAAACCTGCATAAATTTGTTCAATCCAGGGTTGTAACTCATTTCAAAGAATGTAATCGGTTACTCACGAGTTCCCATATTTTTTATTATTAAAGTGCTATATAAAAATATTTTTTTTCATTTTCAATTTGACTCAGCTTGGACCTATAGACAAAAGCCAATCGTTTGTTTTGTTCCCTCTGTGTTCACTAACATACATGCCAAGACAAGCTTTAAGCCGCGTGTAACACGAGCAATACTTCATGTACAGCCATTTTCTTTCTACTCGAACTCGAACGCTTTCACCCAGTGGTGCCTTATAAAACGGTTCCCAAAGGCTACAATGGTAACATTCAGGTGCTATTACAAAATGTTTAAAATTTGACATCGACTCGTTGCAAGAAATGGGAACTCTAAACAGCAATAATACACAGTGGTTACCAATGCCCTTCAAACGTTGTCTCTAAAATTTGATTGAAAGTAAAATCGTGCTTTTGTTCCCCATATGTGATTAAGTTCGCTGCATGCAGATTACACTTGACCGGGGTAGGTGGTGGTGGTGGTGTTGAAATTGGAATCCCGTATGGTTCCATGTGCAGCAGAAATAATAAATAAGGACACAATGACCTTGCCAGGGTTTGCTTGAACACTTTCCTCTACACAGATTAATGTTAATAGCCATGTAGCTGAGGTTAGGTACTGGCTCACCTGAACATTTAGTCAAGGTTGAATATAAAATTACGTCAGAAAGAGAGAGGTTGACCAAGCTCAGGTATCAGGTTACATTGCAAACACCAGCTGCAAAGAAACAACAAACCATTAATTAATATTATATTGTGATGCATGTGTTAAACAAAGCGATGGACAGCAGATGGACTGAGGCATCCTGAATGCCTGTCAAGTTACACAAGGTGCATACAATGTAGTTTTGAGAAACATTTTACATGACGGTAGGCGGTCGGACTATGAATGATAGATTTTAGCAGAGTTAAAATGAACAAATATGGCACTTTTGCATACAAATTTGGGTTTTAAGTAATGATTAAAAAATCACAGCCCGACCGATGACCATCATGTGTGTATGTGATTAGCGAATTTTGAACATTCTAATCTATGTTGCTATTACGATTAAATCCAAACGTCATGACAATTGGCTAAACCGAACAAACAGATGCCAGTGGGCGATGCAAGTTTGGCAGGGCGCATCCCATTCTCTTTAAAACCCGCTTAAGACATGTAGACCTGCATCTATATGCAAGCCACGTTTTATCTTCTTTTTATGGCCCATTAATCCCCAAATTAGTGGTGTATTTTTGCCTCGTCTGTAAAGGGAAACGCTTGGCAAAACGGTTTTTTTTTTCGGTAATTCTATATTTAAATGGGACCGCTTTTAGCCAAAGGGTCTTTGGTTCTTCTATATTTAAACGACCCGGTCTAAAATACGGCGAGGGTTCGGGCCGGTATCTTCACATATCCCTTGGAAACGCCGGCTGCGCCCTGTGCCCATGGGGGCAGGGGCCATTCCAATGCATCTTCCTTCCGCCGATCCCCTTTTATCGCATTCAGTACTTAACGTCGCAATTAGACAGCATGCGCCCCTGTGTGAACACCACAATTCCGAGCAGACCCAGCGAGTCACCTGCTTCCTCCGGCAGAGGGCCACGCCGACCGGACCCCCGGAGGCTTTGGGCGGGACGGAAGTGGATTACAGGAACGTCGGTGGCTTCCTCTGTTAAACTGTGCACATGGGAAATCACGGACAATGTATAATGGATGGAGAACCATTTATCACCTTATTGGAGGCCCCGGTCCGGTCACCAGGCCCGACTTTGGAACGTCTTCCTTTACCAAGGCCCTTTTTGTTACTGGGTTTGGGCAATGGGAAGTTCACGATTCTGCAAATACACATCCTTCACATGTTTGTCAGGCGCAACGATTAAACTGTACTTTCATTTTCTCCTTGGGCTTGTTTTGTCTCAAGCTCACGCTATACGTGTAGGGCCAGCAGTAATGTTTCTGCACAGTTAAACCTTTGTGTTCTATATCTAGAGATCATAATTGGAATGATTTGTGCAATGTTGCTTGTTGGCGATAACGTACATGTATATAGACGAGAATTAGGCACACATTTCATTATTTTTCTTGTGCAAACTATACCTTTCAAGCAAAGGGATGAAAATGTCTGTTGATTTAAATCGCCCATACTGCCAGACTGGGTAACAACTTGCCGTTAGATCTGGGCATGCACTTGGATTCAAAAAGTACTGTATCAACAGGACAGATTGGAGTTCTAATTTATACCGGTAAAAATTTGCACAACAGCAAAAGGTTTAGTGATCTGTTTTCTACTGAGAGTGTAAGATACTGAAATGTATATGTGACGAACATTGAAATGTGCTGAGCCTAGTTGAAAGTTGTGCGTGTCAGCTTCGCAATACCAAAAAAATTACCATAAACATAATGTACATTTATTTGATATTCGAAGTTATGTAATAGCATATTCCATGTTTGGATATTTAAATCTGCTAAAGAGTATAATTCTTGCTTTAGAAAACAGATTGAATAATATAAATGGACATCTTTTTTTCTAAAGGTGTCGTTGGTTGTGTCATAGTCTACCGTTGAATTCATATCTTATATTCACCGCAAAATTACTCCTTGTGGTCAACTAAAAGGTCTTACGTCAAAAGAACAGATATTTTATCTCTTTGCAGGACATTCCCGGTCCCGAAGAGATGAGCACCTTAGCGATCACGTTGTCACCACAATTCAGGTAATGGAGGGAATTTTTTTTTGTATTTTGGGTCACTGAAAATTCTCACTCACGTTTGGGTCTGCTTGGTACTCATTAACAATAGAGCCATTGTAGTCAGAAAGGCCCATCTTCAGACAAAACGCCCGTTTCTCTATAGGAAATCATAAAGCGGTCGAGCGACTCCTTCGAAATATTTCAAAATTCTCCTGAAATTTCGTCTTAATCGTCCTCATAAAAGTACTTTTTTGCATTTCTGAGAGTTTGAAAATGTAAATTATTGCGACACTTTGAAATTTCACCATCACTGCTTTCGGCACAAATTAACATATGCCCCAATGGTTGAGCTACTTTTATTAAATGCCATTCGCCATTTTTTTAATGCAACTCACAAACGATCCCCGTACACGAAACGGGATGAAGTTTGGGACTCAGGGACGCTATTAACATATACCGGGTAATGTATATGTGACACCCTCTATCTTGTAGTGTCCAATGTCATCCAATGGAAGGATCTCTTGTCCCCACTAGGCTAACGAGACCGTAGTGCACCCTACGCGTGTTGCTTTTAATGATATCGATAACCCAGAAAGAGGTAGTCAATGCCCATAGACCTCTTGTTTAAATACAAATTTTTAAAACACGTATTGACGACTACTGCGGAGTAACGAAAAATTATTTCTACTGCCAGCAACACCAAAATAGAAAAAAAGTCATTTGCATTCAAACAGTGGAAATTTAGCCTAAACCATATTCAAATCAAATCACTCCTGTTTTTAGTTGCGCTATTAAACTTGATTTTATTTGATTGGAGACTGTTTGCCCTACATTTATGAGGCAGTGTAAATAACCCTCACTGTGATTTTAGATCAATCACTTAGGGACTGAATACATAATATCGCAGATATTATTTTGCCATATACCTGTTTTAAAATCCGCCTTGCACTACCTGTTATCTTCTGGACCTTTGGCCGATTAACTAGCTCTAGTGCGTGCTGGAAATGGGCTATGTGTTCTAATACACCCCACAAAGTACTTGAGATATCGCGTGGACATCAATCAATTAGCGCACCCGATCCAACATTTTCCGTCAGTGGACCACTGGCGGAAACACGTGCTGAGCGCAAGTGCTCCACAAGGCTGTGATATATCAATGTATCACAGAATATCTGTCTGCCAGTGGAGCACTGAAGAATTTGTACAACCCAGCATGCACGTACACACACCTCCAGAACACCCCCCCCCCCCCCCAACTAGCTCGTCTCCGTGGCGTAGTAGGGTGGCGCAATTGCTTTCAGTGCCCCATTGGTATACGGCCTTTCCGTTTAGGCCCTTTGTCAGGAGCACGGGTTCGAATCCCTCCCAAGTCAGATTTTAACTAGGCTCTGTACTCTGTGATGCCGTTATATATCACAGCCCAGTAGGGCACTGGCAGAAACTGAGTGTTTCCGTCCGTGATATACTCACGAAAAATGTTGGATCGTCTGATTAAAGGTACTATCATAAGTGTCTGAAATGTTAAAAACTTCTCCGAAATGTCTGAAAAGTGTCTGAAATGTCTTCCTATCTTTGGTGACGTCTAGGAAGCACCGTACCTCATGGTGAAGGACGAAAGCGCCGAGGGCAATGCCAGGTACGAAGGGTTCATTCCGGATCTGTTGGAAAAACTGCAGACCAAGATCCCGGATTTTAACTACGAGCTGAGTTTGGTGCAGGATGGCTCCTACGGAACCATAAAAAATGGAAAGTGGACCGGGATGATCGGAGAAGTAAAGGACGAGGTAATTAAAGAATAGTTTTTGCTATCTACGGTTTTTCAGCTATTATTTGCACATCCCATGCAGAAATGTTCTAGAAGTCTGTGGATATATGGACACGCCTTCATTGAATAATATTTGGGAAAACATAAATTATCGAACATAGCATTCATTGTATATTCTTAAACGTGTTGTGTTGACTTATTTGCACTTGATTTTCTTTTTTGGGGTCCTACACAGAAAATCTACGAACGCTAATAAAAATACTCGAACTATTGATGATAGTATACATGTACAGTGTGCATGATGAGGACAGATAGCATATGAAAAGACACTATTAAATAGGCCAACAGTGCATTATATAAATTTATCTACATTTCTGACCAATCTGATCTGGCTTGACCTATACACAGTGACTATTATAGGACGCATGCACTGGGAATCTGGCACAATATCACCCAGAATTAATGAATCCTTAGATTTGAGATAGATCTCAAGGGCCTGCAAGTCGGATTCCAATTTTGAAAATGAGGGATTATTGGACACAAGGGACATCGGCTGCCTGGATCAGCAGAACCCTGCATTGGCAAATCTGCAACTTGGGACCCTGTTACTGTACGGTTCACATGGACTTTAATTGTGCCGTAGTACCAATTAATTTTAATTCGCTTCAGATAACTAGGCTGTTTATCAAACAAATCACTTTTACAGTGAAGCGCAATAGGTTTCAGACCACAATTACTGCAATGGGCTCGATCCGGAAGCACGTGCATTTATTAGTATTAATTTCCTTTTTGTTTCTGGCAATGCATGGCTTAGTTTTCCCTGTCCTGTGACTCGATTTTATTTTTTTGGGACCCACGCTATCAAAATATTTAGAATACATAGCTTGGGGCGTTTGGCTTGGGTAGAATTGCGAAGATTGAAGCCAAAGTTCATCCCATCATGCATTCCCGTTTTTGAAGTTACACGTTACATGTACTTTGTCATCTATGAATTTGTCGGGCACCCAAATATATTCAAGTGAAAAACGATATGGATAACCTATGTCAAGATTTTGATCAATGAGTGGAGGGGGGGGATTAACATATCTTAAATCTAGTAATTGTTATACTGGTTACCGTAATCTCTCGAGAGTGAGCCCAAACATTACTACATGAGCCTATGTAGAAAAAAAACCTGTAGTACGAAACCAACTATTCTGTGCACTGCCTAGAGCTAAAATCTGTACATGTTTCAGCCAAGAGGCTCAGCTTAATGTTGCGCTGGGCTCTGGTGTTCTATACGGAAGCCCTTTGGTATCAGTGGTGACTTATAAATATTATCTGGCGGCCGCCACCTAATTATCTGGCGGCGGCCGCCACTTAAAAGTATCTGGCGGCCGCTACTTAAAAAAATCACGCCCTAAACTTAAAAAAATTATCTGGCTACCTCCACTTAAAAGTATCTGGCGGCCGCCATTTAAAAGTAGCTGGCGGCCGCCACTTAAAGTTATCTGGCGGCCGCCACTTAAAGTTATCTGGCGGCCAATGAAATTTATA
>JAAUYG010139073.1_pt1 | contig 11553 bp, 8 predicted proteins | sample 7278091 | NCBI WGS metagenome assembly JAAUYG01 (sample SAMN14350201, study PRJNA611818) | marine sediment metagenome | isolation source: surface marine sediment (0.6m) | place: French Polynesia: Moorea | collected 2018-08 | reverse complement strand
GTAAAAAATTCAATTTTTTTTTTTTCAAAAATGAAAAAAACGTCTGGGCATATGGCCCAGGGGAAACCAAAACCAAAATTTGAAATAAATCCATGCAATAACTTAAGAGATAATCAATGCCACAGACGGACGGACGGACAGACGGACGGACGAATTTCGATTTCATGAGCTCTGCTGACATAGTCAAGCACAGCTAAAAAATTCAGTCATGGGGTAACTTCATGAATTTTCCGTTTCTAAACGTACTTGTACATGTATCCGAAAATGAATGCATGAAAAAAAAAAAATATTCATGCAGAGAATTAAATCAATTTTTTGACATTTTAAAATTTTCATTGTTAAATTCTTTTCAATCTAATGTTTTGATACAATGTGCAGAATTAATTGAGTAGCACCGTTCTTGGAAGTTAGGCAGCTCATACGATCTGAATAGCCACGTGCCATTTTCAACCTGATGCTTCTGCTCTTCCAAGAAAGTGAAGAGGTTACTGACTGATTATTGTGGGAAATCTGAATATAATTTCCTTGTGCTACCACCAAGCAGCAAAAGCCCACAACAGTACAACGGTAGGTTCTGTGGTCCACCCATTTGGATAAACATTTCCAGGGGCCACTTTTCAGGTATAATTACATGTGCCGCACTCTGTGGTACATTGGCTGCATACGGTTGTAAGGGTAGCATCCAGGCCACAGTTGCTGGCAAATTATTGTGGTGATTCTAGCTTTTGGATTAATTTAGGACTTTATTGTTGATTCATCTCACCCAGGTGTGGAGTGGTCATGCATGTACATGTATATCTGCCCTTGCACAAAAAAATTGTGTTTGATAAAATGGCATTGAAATTACAAATGTATATATGGTGAGAGTGTTTCGAAAGCTACATTTTTTATTTAATAGCCAATTATGCTCCTGAACATACATGTATGAGTATTTCGTGTACAGTCTCATATGCTGGCTGAATCCGTTCTTGAGGTAAATAAAGCTGTTTGAAGGAATTCTAATAAAATATAAAATTTGTCAAAGTCGACACTCATAACCACTTGGCTTGTCAGTCTTAAATTCATCCAGGAAATCTGCTGCTGTGCAAAAGATGAACGTGTACATTTAACAATGACATGACCATACATAGTTAAAGGTACATATCCATGTTAAAAAACTAGCTAATGAAACTGAGTATTAGCTAGTATATTGCAACAATTTGCAATCATTTAGGTCCCGTGTGTCTATACAATGTAAACTGTTTCTGAATGAAGTATGCCAAATAATTACTCTTCTGTTCATAATTAAATCAACATGAAACAGCTAAAGTGAAAATTAACGTATAATTAGAAGTGCCCAACAGGAGTATAACTAGTATATAAATCCCTAGCCCAATAGGACTCTCTATACTACGTGATCTATATCACGTAGTATAGAGAGATAGTAAATCCCAGGGAGCTACTGTAACAATTGTTTTCCATAAATTTCTCTTCCACGAAACCAGAAACGACTGCCAGGTACAATCCAGGCCTTATGCATTTAACTACAAATATTTAACTACAAATGCAATATACCAGTATTGTACTGTTATATACTTCTGGACTACTACCTAAACCTGGCCTGGGAAACCCGCCCGGTTGAGTTAGTGATTCCTTTCCTCAAAAGTGGATTGTAAGGGAAATTCCCAAGCCGGGACGGCGGGCCATGCTGGCGCCGAGCTGTCTGCCAAGGCAGACGATCGCGGGACTGATTTATGTCATTCGTCGTCTGCAATATTTGGCGGGAATGAGAATCTAGGGGTCGAGCAGACCAACGGCTCTGTAGTGTGTGGCGGTCCGGTTATTAGAGAAGCGGGATCGCAAAAGGCCACGTATTCTCATTCCCCGTTAAAGATAGATCTCCCCAAATCCATGGCTAACGGGAAACACAACATAAATTCCAATTATTTGCGCGTTTGGGTGAAATAAATTTAGATGCAGCCGCCTCCTAAAATAGCGTGGATAAATTAACTCCCGTATAAAAAGATGTTTATCTGAAAGCTATTTTTACGGCCAGTATGCATGTATTATGTATCTTACGAAAAGAACAAATCCGTCGGGTATCTTGATTTATGTGTCTCACATCAAAGGTACAGGGATGAATATATGACTTCCCTTTCTTTATTGCCACTTGCACAAATAATCAACAAGAGGCCCAGGCAGGGCCCCCGATATTCTACTTGGCCACTTAATTGGTACGTAGGAACATTTTACACCTAACAGCCATGGGTACTAGCTAAGTAGCTATATAGCATAGTTGATTATGTAATCCTGTCGAAAATCGGAAATGCACTGAATGAAATCAGAATTGACTTGAACACACTTATAAGGAGGTTCAACACACTTTCAAAATATATGAGAAATTCCGAAATTACGATTTTGGTAAAGGTAATGGTGTGTAAATTTTAAAATTGCAATAAAAAATGGGGTTACTGCTGTCTATAAAAAGATTTACCAATATCAAATTTCACAATCCTAAGTTTAACAACTTTGGTAAAGACACTCCCAAGTATACATCAATTCTGGACAGCAAATCTGGTGTGCACTTTCAGAGATGTCGTATAGTTTCTTCGCATGGAACTTTTACGCCCATATGGTCCCACATTACCAAAAACGAAAAAAAAAAATGGCAAAAATACAAAATTTGAAATTTCACAATAAGGGCTTTGGTAGAGACCCTCCCTAGAAGTATTTAAGTATACATGATGGAGGGGGGGGGGGGGAATTCTGTTGTGTACTTTCAGAGGAATTGTTGTTTTTTTCTCCCATGTGGTCAAAACGGAAATAAAAATCTCATAAAGAAATCATAAAAGATCAAAATTTAAAATTAAAAAAAAAAAATATGGATATTGACGTCCACTCGACCGTTTCGGGGAAATCGGGTTTTACGGACGGACGCCAGCACCATGACAGTACCTCAATCCAGTTGCACAAAGCAGAGCTAATTATTTTGTATTGATAAAACATCAAGCGTACTTAATGAATAAATGTTAGCTGCATGGAACTTTTTAGAGGGCTGCGTTCAGTCCAGGCGTTCAAGTCATTATCGAAAAAAAAAAAAATGCAAACGTTTCGCAACAGTCGCCTACTACAGATATGAATTTTCGGAAAACGTTTGCAAACAGCTGAACGCAGCCGTGCTATAGTCATAGTCACACTCGATATATTGGAGTACGATCTTGAAAGTGATGCAGTCTGCATGGTGAAGGCTCTTTGATAGTCCAGGCTCTTCTCCGAGTTCTTCTTGATGCTGATAACTGAGACACGTGTTGAAAAATGCTGCATGAGTAGATGAACAACTGATGAAATCTCTACCCGGGAAAGTACCAGAACTATTGTAACCTCATTGTAAGTAAATGGAATGCGTTGCCACAAGAAGCAGTTAACTGCTCTACAATGCTTACTTAAGCCTTTTAGAAGACGTTTGCAGTCATTGAGCTTTACTGGTAGGGTTTATAGGTTTATGGGTTTGTGTAACTTTACTAAGACCCCCTGTATCTGCTGTATGTTTTATGTGATGTGTACCAATAAATAAATAAATAAATAAATAAATAAATACAGCTTATCAAAACATCATGCCCAAACTTTTATTGAGTGCCGGTATATATAGACTTCACTTCCATGAATGCCGGTATATACCGAGAGATCACTTAGAACTACGCTTGCGTGTGTGTACTTGAACAAGGGGTGTTCCGTGTCCGTATACGTTTATATGTTTGCTTGGGGTGAAAGACATCGACAACTGTTTTACTGCTGACAATGTGCTCTATTAGCTTCTATTGCACCAGATGTGAAAATTTTAATACAGTATTTTAATTACAAGGCTCAATTCTGGGTCTTGACCCGGTTGATGGGATTTTTTTAATAATGTATGCACCACAGCATGCAATTGCATGACACGGAAGGGACTGTATAACGAATACTATAGTTGTGCTGATCGGAATGTTGCTTGTCCCAAATCTCTCGATTCGGAGGGTCGAGTGACCCGCTAATCAAGCACTTTAATTATTACATAATTCGACGTCGATCATTTGGTCACCCCCGGGGTTCAACTGCAGACCTCAGATTAAGGTAGTTAGACCAATAAATCTTTATTGATAAAATGTCGATCCTTGTACTTTGAACAATTAAACATTATCGGTCAAGGACGGCAATCCGCGTAGGACCTTTGATGTCATCTAAGGTATATTAATTTCTGTTATAAACTGAATAGATCCAGTGCGCGCTGTCGTGTTGATTCCAATGCCAGTCAGTGGCTGCTCTTCGCAGGGGTTAAGATGATCCAACGATAGACATGAATTGCATAAATTCATTTGTGGCAGAAATAATAGTAGCTGGTCATCCTAAATTTCGAAAAGCCTTGGGGGGAAAATGGGAACACCCATGTGTCCTTTCACCGGCGCACAGGGTGAAGTTGGATAGGGTGGGTCCCAGCTGGAGTGGGGCTGACCCCTTCGTACATAACACAACAAGAAGGCCATATGGCGTAACTCTTTTGCATTCGCGCCATCTGTTGGCTTGGGAAGGACTGAATCGATATTAGGCCTACTGACAATACTAGCTGATGGTTGTAATACTGATATTGAAAATGTCGCCGTCGCCAAGTTTAAGCTACTGATAGCGATGTCTCCTATAGGAAGGGCCTAAATTGAAGTTCAAGAAATAATGTTTGGTCCACATATGCCGGTTTATATCGTAAATCCGGCCATATTGCTCAGCGTTCATCCCACACTGAAATCGGCCCTGAAGTCCTTTCGGCTGGCTTCAAGTGTCCGGAGAATAAATCTTGATCCTGTTGATGATAAACGCCGGAGTATGTGGGAGTGGATTGCGACATATCCCTTGGGATATATCTTGGGTCCTCTTGCATCTAGGCCTAGGCCTACCACATGTTTACCGGGCCATTATCAAGCATGTCATTATGACATGTATATCGGTAAATATTGCGCCACTCGGAAGTTGGGATTTTCCGGGTCTTTAGGGGCACCTGCCGCCCCTACCACGGTTATAACGCGTGCGTGGTTGTTGGAAAATAGCCTGGTGGTTTTTGACCAATTTCCTGGTAATGGTACGTAATGGAAATCCCCACATAAACCGTCCCCCGCCCACGTTATCAAACCCCGGGTTCTTGACCTGCTACGATTGTGTGGGTGTGAAGACACTCTCAGCCGTCTGCAGTCCCGGGTCTGCAGTGAAAAACTGGCCCAATTTTGGACCCGATTAATAAATCGGAATTATCCATTATGGTTGTGTCGGCTCTTTTTGCTGTGGAAGCCACATGTTGTGATATATACATATAGTTATACATGTATATAAAAACAATGATCCATTATCCCACAACTATATGAAGGGATGTCTACTATGCATTCAATTTTTACATAATTTTCGAGACATGACCCAATTAGCTTATTAAAGCTAAGATCGTTGCCCACCCCCCACCCCCCTTCTGTTGGGAACTAGGGAATTTCTGTTTACTAAGCTACTGGTACCTTTGGAGGGTGTTTGTTTGTGAGATTGGTACACATAAATCTGACGTAAATGTTATAGGCATTCCAGAGCTTATTACATGTAATTTAGACATAAACTTAAGTAAACCTTACTGGCGAACTATCAAGAATTTGTAGGCAGGACAAATCAGTGTCTAGGGAGGTGTATATTTTCTGTCTTGCAACGTCTAAACTGCTGCTGATGCTGACTCTTGGCACTGGTTTGTCCCTGTCTGCTTATAAGACACAGGGCCCTTTCTAAAATTAACCTGTTATGTTGGTTTAAATATAAAATATATAGAAAACCATTCCTAGAAATATATTGTCACTATTATAGTGTCACATGATCCAGCAGGGTCATGTGACACCAACGGCCACTATAGTTACCATCCCCTGACGAAGGCAGAGAGATTCTGCCGAAAATTCGGGAACTTTTTTTCCACTAGAAATATATTATCTTTGAATGGTGAAGGAAATTGGTAAATATTACATTTAGAACAGAAAGGTTTCCAGTGACTACTAGACAATGTACAAATCAAGAAAAGGTGTTTGACAAAGATTGTCTTCCTGTCCATTCGACCGTTTCTCTTGGTGTATTTTGCAATTTTCGATCTTTGCCACAAACACTACACCGTAGTACACCCTCCTCGGAGGTCTTGGTAGAGAGCTATTTTAGCTAATATGTTTTGTGAAATGTAATGTTATTTTATTCCTGCAGGTTCCAGTATTTCTATTGACATATACTTGCAATATATTTTCTTCTTGCAGATTCCAGTCAGTATTTCCATTGACATATACTTGCAATATATTTCAATCTTTCTGTCACCTTGGCACTACATACACCTCTCATCTCATGACCTGTGAGGTTCTGGTCAGACTTTCATGGGAATTTCTATTTGTCACTTTGTGGGCAGGTTACCATTTATTAGCCAATGTTTTTGTTCAAGATGTACTTTTGTATGTGGATGCTCATATCCTAAACACTGGGGTGGTTCATGAAGTTCATGTTGCTTCAAAACTTGGTATGTATGTGGATGCTCATATTCTAATCACTGGGGTGGTTCATGAAGTCCATGTTGCTTCAAAACTTCGTGAACTTAACTTTAATAGTAGAGTTGGACACAGCTCCAAGGTAAAAAGACAAGTCAACATAAGGTTTCAAATATTTTATAAACGTATCATGAGGATGACAGCGTCATGAAGACATATATACACAAACAATGATCCAATGGTAACATTCAGCCATTTCTGAAATCCTGTAAAAAGAACCAGTACTTTCATACTGCCAACACAAAATAGACTACACTTTAAAACAAAGTCGTTCAGCAAACCAAGCACCTGACCTCAACCATGCAATGCCATTTGTATTATCTCTGTAACCAAAATAACCAGGATCATAGCACTAATTTGGCATTGATTACTGGCAATACAACTATGTCATCACAACCAAAACACTACTAAGACTACTAACAGTATGGTTACCCAAAGAAAACTGATCAGTTTAACAGGGATCATGGAAAGTGAAACTTGTGTGATACTTTTATGGTTCATCAGACCGGTTTACCTACTTTTATGTAGTTGCAATTACTTTGGACATCCTTGGTCGAATCAGAATAATTGTAGTGTACTACTAACTGTAGGAAATAAATTTGGCCATGTTCACCTGCTTTTAAAGATAGCAGTAATATATTGTACTATATACCTGTTCATTTATGCTTAGTATTAAATGGCTACTGCTTCTATGCATGCAGCTGAAGAAGCACTGAAGAGCATACAACAAATGACAATTATCAACTCATTTTAGAACAAATACCCCACTGTTAAAATGTGTATAGGTCTCATGAACTCTGAAAATAATCTTCACTGTACACATGTAAGAATTATGGGCAAAATACTTTATACACATTTATACATATACAAGTAATCTGGCACTCTTGGTTACTTGCATATATGTATGAAAATCTGTCTCGTAAGTCATTTTGCATCAGCATTCTGTAAACGGTTTCACTCAGCTACTAAATTGTAAGTCTTCCTTTTTCTACTGAATAAACACAAGCTCAACCTGGTGCACATAGACAAGTGTAGCAACTTATACTTGGACTACCTACACACATCTTTTAGCACAAAATAATATGTGTCTGTGCATCTAAGTGTCGCCAATATGGTAAGTATCAAATAAAATACTACCATACAATATTGTGCAATAATCCAATGGGTCAAACCAAATTGACTTTCCCACAATAAATGCGGCTGTTTTTGGATATCTGTTCAAATGCACATAGCTGCTTCTGTAGCAGATAAACGTTCTTTTCCTGGGCATTCTTTTCCCGTGCCTGTAAAAAGACGCAATATGACGCCCATGTGCCAAGCAAATTCCGGAGAACTAAATACACTGCAGGTAGCCACACACCTTTTGCTGCAAAATGGGGAGTCTGGGAAGCTCTGGACAGCAAAGATTTGGTGTCTTAGCCCTCCTTTGGACGTGGATAGCACGATGCTGCGGCAAGACTGTACTTTCAGTCTTTTTGATGGACCACAGAATGACTCGACATCTTCAAGACAAGTCACGTGGTCTGGGATGAGATCTCCAGCACTCACCGGTGAGAAATGTTCATACACGTCCCTCAGTACTCGGCAGATCGTTATTCCAAGACGTTGGGGGCCAGCATGACTTTGCAGCCACTGTTGACATGCATTAATATCTGCTGCTTCAGTTTACATACCTGGTCTCTAAGGGCAGTAGCAGTCTGTGAAAGGTCATTGTTGTGTCCTTTCAGTTCGGCTACACGATCTTCAAGACGCGAAATTCGTTCTAGCTTTCTGGTGCGGCATTTGCGAGCAGCAACACGGTTCCTGGCACGCTTCCGTTCAAGCTTGATACGTTCCTGGCTCTCCATGTTGATGGGTAGCAGATCTGGAACAGTTTGTGGTTCTTCTTTCAAAGCCATGTGCTCAGTACTCACAGTAGTAGGAACATTGGTAATGCTGACCACAGGGGATTGCGTTCTGGACACTGGCATCGACTGCAAACCGTTCACTTGCTGGGCAACTTGATAGCCCCCAGTTTGGGCTATACTGAGGTCACCAGATGCTGCTGGAAGGATGGATCCTGGAAGGGGATTCGTAGTGGCAAAAGTAGTTGTCTGTGGCACAACTGTCGTTGACAGTGGCATATTGACACTCGACGTTGGCAGAGAAAGCATAACACCATTGGACGATGGCGGGGCAGCACCAACTGTGGTGAGAGTGGTGTATGTTGGTGCATCCTGGGTCTGGCTTTTCACCTGTTGGTTAGCTTCGTATCCTGGTTTCCCCTTGTGAAGTTCTGCCAAGGCATCCACGAAACCTCGGGCGTACGCCTCCTGCTCTTCGGTCACCGATTTCGGGCACATGATCTGCCCAGGAGTGCCGGCCAGTGTTGGGGTAGTCTGCACCAAACCGTTGGATTGTTGGATGATGAGTTTTTCTAAGTCTGGAGATGCAAGTTTCAGCATCTGAAGATCTGGGGAAGCTAGCACCGTGTTGGCATTTTTCAATGCCTTTGATTTCACCGCGGTGAAATCTAATGTCATCGAAGATTTCATGTTTTTCAGGTGTCCCCGATTCTCGTCCTCGTAGAAAGTATTCACAACTTCCATCGCTCTTTTAGCCAGTCTGTATCTGTCAGACGCAAAGCGCGCAAACAAGCTTCAAAATCACAAACCACAACAAGTCTTTGTTTGCAAACGTTGGCAATGAATCAGTGAAAATTTCTGCCAAACAAGTGGCGATGTTTGATGATACCAACTGTCCACCGGCTTTAACAGTTTCTTCAGTGACACACGAACAAGCTTTGATGACTAATCGGAGCCAAAATTCACCGTGTTCTCTCTGTTTTGGTTGTCCTAGATCTGTTCAGCGCTTACTCACAACGTGTTCTGTTAACGGTGGCCTGCTACCCCAGCTTATATGCCCGTGACTAATAACTATTTTTAGCACAATTACATCACGTTCGCTTTTTCTCATTGGCTGACTGTGACGTCTATGTATCTTATTTTAGAACAGGCTAGGGATACCCTCGCATTTTTCCATGACGTTCCACGCAAAAAGTTATGACGTCAACTTCTGCGAATTTTCTTTACGTCGGTTTACGGATAAAAATAGAGCGGGATTCCATAAGTGATTCACGACCTCAATTTTGCGCGGACTTTAGGTATCGTCTGCTTCCACAAATTGTAGATGGATTGGTGGGTAAAGCAACTACACAATTCTTGTCATTTTTGACACATAATTTCTGCAAGTCGAAACTATAGATTAAGCTCTATTCATGCAAATTTAAGGCATTTAACTTTTCAGTGTTTGATTTGACGCTTTTAAGGTAAAAATTTAGGCCGGGCGCAAGTTCCCGCCCAAACAGGTGGTCAGTCAAAGGAAGGGATCATAGCGCGCCCCTTGAGGCGTGGTGAGCCCCGCCAATTTTGTTCTGTACATTGGCCCCTGCAATTTAAGACCCCTCCATTTAACATTTTTTCCAGTTTAAAAGACCGTCCATCAGTGATGCAACTGTTATGTTTTCAATAGTTAGGCCGGAGGCTCCAATTCTCGATACGATAAGACCAAGACTATTTAGTCGACTATTTAGTCAGTAATTCAAAACTTGTTGTTTCGTTTCTTGTAAATATATTAAGGTATAAATATTTTTTTTCATTTAACAAAATTCCAACATTTATCACCATACACAGTTTCTTGAATGCTTATAGGGAGGAAGTGGTTTTCTTCAGGTTAGGGCCTTAATTAGTACTTCTCGATATTTTATTTGCAAGAGTAGCATATTTTTTAAAAACAATGGATATTATTATTACTGTATGAGGAAAAATGTAATAAATAATAGGGGGGGGGGTTAAATGGAAATTTGATCTTTTGCATGCATATTAATGGGAAAAACTATATTGAGAATACGGGTAATATCATATTGTATCCTATTCTAGCTTATTCTCGATATCTGGCTAGTTTTTATCGGGACCTTATATATGTATATCCCTCCATTTTAAGACCACTTCAATTTAAGACCATATTTTTCTGATTGAATGGGTGATCTTAAAAATGCAGGGACCAATGTATCTGTATTCCGCAGTGAAATTAACCTCCATCCGCACCTGGGCTGGGTGTACCATGTCAGAATGAGTCCACAGAATTTCACCTAGGGGGAGCATGCATATTATTGGAAAAGGTGCACAGACAGGTATCAAGAATAGGACCGTAATATCGAGAATAGGCACCTTATGCATTATATACCTCCATTTTAAGATCACCATCAATTTAAGATCATATTTTTCTGATTGAATGGGTGATGCAGGGACCAATGTATCTGTATCTGGGATCTGTATTCAGCAGCGAAATTGACCTCCATCCACACCTGGGCTGGGTATACAAAACGAGTCGACAGAATTTCATCTCCAGGGGACCAAATTAATGTATAGATCTACCGGTAGTACCCAATGGTCTTTTAAATAATCGGTTGTAAAATACAGGACCACTAGTGCACCAGATGCCTGGGAACAGATGACACCATGGTGTTAATAAGTGTAACTAGAAAACAGAACTTGCAGGCAAATTCAAGATTTGCATGCCAGTTTTGGCATAAAAGAGAGAAGGAAGCACAGAGATCGTTCCTGAAGCTGCACTACTCTCTTTCTACCCCAGAGGGTCGAAATTGAGCTTATTTTCGCTCTATGGGCAGCGGTTTCCGAGATATGGGCCAATTTTGAAAATTACCATATTTGGGCATGAAACCTGTAATTTGAAAAAAGTGCTAGAAGTTGCATATGGACTCTCCTTTTACCCCAGGGGGTCGAAATTGAGCTTACTTTCGCTCTACGGGCAGCGGCTTCCGAGATACTGGCCGATTTTGAAAATTACCATATGTGTGCATGACACCTTGACTTTGGAAAAATGGCCAGAAGTTGCATATGGACCCTCTTTCTACCCAACGGAGTAGAACAAGAGATTAATAACGAAAAACCGGCAGATGTTTACTAGATACGGGCCGATTTAGAAAATTAGCAGATTT
>JAAUYG010122204.1_pt1 | contig 11553 bp, 5 predicted proteins | sample 7278091 | NCBI WGS metagenome assembly JAAUYG01 (sample SAMN14350201, study PRJNA611818) | marine sediment metagenome | isolation source: surface marine sediment (0.6m) | place: French Polynesia: Moorea | collected 2018-08 | reverse complement strand
TTGCTGATAACTTTAATTGTACTACAAGGTTTAAATTCAAGGTTTAAAGGCAACTATTATGGAGAGGAGTCCAACTGCACCTTGAGTGACCTTGAAAGGTCAAGGTTTAAACTTGATTAAAACATATCAGGTCAACTTACAAATGTATGCACCTTCGTAAATCATCATTTCAGTTGATTCTATATGCTTGCGTATTCCAGTTAAAAGACCATATGGTCTTATATTCGGGATGTACCGATCCCTATTATAAGACCATGGTCTTCTATTCGGCGCCACTTTTATGTCTACGTGTAGGCCATTTTGCGAATAGAAGCCCTGGTCTTATGCTCAGGAAAAACCGGTAGTATTTTCTGGAGTTAATATTCAATGTGTTTATTATAGCGAGACCCTGCATTGAGATCTCCCTAAAAATAAGACCACATGGTGGTGCTTATTGGACAACTAAATGTTAAACATCACTGACATGTTGTTTCAGAATTAGGACCACCTCAGAATTAAGACCATTTTGACCCCAACTATGTGTGGTCTTACAGTTGAATTTCCACTGTGTCTGTGTATAGGTTTTGCATAAATTGATTTTGGAAGATACGGCAGTACATTCTTTGCTGCCAGCTATCAGTACTACAATGTTCCATAGCTAGCTACTTTACCAGCCCAGACTACCATATTCCCTCTGATGTTCAATGTGTGAACGTAAATGCATATACAGTCGAGCCTTGTTATAACGCGGCTGTTGGGAGCCGTCCGACAGAACAGCGATCCGCGAAGGCCCACAAAATCACCAGCTGACGGTGGCAAGTCACTGTACATGCACGCATTATCATTAATTTTGTCCAGGAATCATTATAAAACAAAACAAAAACCTCCTTTAAAATAATTTATACACCCCCGAGAATCAATATATCCAGTAAACAGGAAAAGACACTGCCTATATCCTGCGTCACATGTCTGAAGAAGTCAGTATTCAAGCACATGTAAACAACTATTTGTCAAAATGGCTGGCATGCACCACTGAATCATATGATTTGATCGCTATCTTATGGTGGCTAAAATAGGTCCTCATAAAAAGTCACTATTATTATTTCTTTCTTAATTTATTTTAAGAAAAAAAAGGGTCTGAGTTTTCTGGTACATTCCCTGGCACTGTTTCTTCTTCACTCTTCGTTTACTACACCTTTATCACCTCCGAGTGATGAAATTGATACATGGTTCCATGATGTGATCGAAAATCATGGGTTGCTTTTGTCTTCAATAGCTGAAATCCGGTGCTAAAGTCTTGAACTCCCGCGCTGAAACTGGCCTTTGAACAGTGTGGCAGGGCAGCGTGGGTGCAGTTTCAGTTTCTTTTGTTTTCATTGGGGAGGGGGTATCAAGGAGGGACAGTGTTAAGGCCTAATTAGCTTGTGTCAACACCATCTTTGTTACCACTGGGTTATCGCCTCAGGCGCAGGCAATTGTGGGGTCATCTTAAGTTATTACAGTGGCTGTTTTGCGTTCAGCCGGGACTATCTGTGGTGTATCTGCGGGCTTCTTGTGAGATCGCGGATGATTGACATCTGTTACGTAAATTTCGGGAGCCAAGGTGTGACCAAATTATATCCGATCTGCGGACTAATGAGGCTCGACTGTAGTCATATTTGCTAGCATTCTTACTTAATTTGATCTCACTGTATAGGTGTATAAATAAGAGGTTGAATATTTTCTGGGTGCACTGTACACTAACGATGCTTGGCCTCACCAAGTCCATACAGCCTTTTAATACCAAAACCAGGATGTATGGGATGTGAAATCAAGCAAAAAATAGTGTGAAGTTCTGTGTGCTTAATACTACAGATCAAAAAAGATGAATACAAGTCCTCCGTTACATCTGATGATCATTCTGTTTTTGCCTTGATTCCAGATTCACAGCAATGTGGTGCCCACAATGGAACATTTCTCTGTAACAGTGGCCTATGCATCATTCAGTCGTGGTGGTGTGATGGGGCAGACGATTGTGGCGATGCCTCGGACGAATCCGGATGTCCTTGTGAGTGGCCAGCTGCATTTAGGCTGGTCAACAACGGGCAATTCATTATCAGCTTGGCAGAGTGCTCAGCAACTGTTCTTACACTCAGTAGCAGCTAGGTCACTCTGAAGGAGATCTACAGCAGTAAAGCTACTCCACACCAACCAGTTCGGTTGCTATGGAGCAATTAGATTCCTTAGTATCTGGTACATTGCACTGAGACCAACATGAATCATTAGTCAATACTGGTACATTTTGTAGTTTTAACCGCATCACTGAAACTTCTGCAAGGTTAGCATTGTAATCAGGATAAAAAAAGCTGCTTTCTCAAAATACTGCTTTCTGCAATCCATTCAGTAGGTGTCAGTTCTTTTAAAAGGCATTAAAGCAAGGAGTAGACAATGAAATAGTAAATTATGTAACTAAACTGACTTTCACGATTTCTGTTTCGTTCCAGTATCGAACCGCGTCGTGATAGCAGCATGCATGGGCTCCATCATATGCAGTCTGCTGCTAGTGGTTGCTATGGGCTGCACATGTAAGCTTCAGAATCTGAGGTTGCGTGAGCACTCCGGCAGATCATCGGACTACATTTCCCCGGTTGCCAGGATTCAGGAAGGGATCTTGGCACGACACTCGGCACCACCTCAGTATGACGAAGCCATGGCCACATCGCGATCCTTTGAGGAGGCTCAACGCGAGTTCATGCAAGCAGTGGCTGATGGTTTGATCAACTTGGACGATGCTACATCAAATGTGGCGGATGTTCCAATAATCTCAGTAGAGGGCGCTTCAGAGCAATCCCAAGCGGTGGTCGAAAATCAAGTTGAGAGTAATCCGGAGATCACTCCAGCCAGCAATCTGGATGACGTTCCCATGTTAGATCTGACGCAAGGATCTGGAGTAACCTCGGTAGTGGAACATGAAAGTTCCGTGGATGACGCCTTGATCGATCCCTCAGTAGGTCCCAATTATTGCCGACCGGAGACGGATGACGGGTCTAATGTCAACATATCCCTAGGCATGGAGGGAAGTAGTGCCCAGTGGTGTCGCTCTGCTGTTAAAAACAGCACCAACGTCGCTAATCCTTGGCAGCTGGTGGCAGGTCCAACAGGAGGTGATCAGGATGAATCGGCACCTCCTTCAGTGCCTGAATCCAGCACTAAACCTGCGCCAGACGCAAATAACACACTCACTGATCCAGTCATCAAGGAGTCGAACACTGAGATCTCCTCTGTCATTGCCGATCTGGAGATAGCGGCACAACTGCCACCGGAAATTGAGTTTTGTCCGTCCATGACGGTGGCAATTGAGCATGAAAATACACCGCTGAGTACTTCACAACCTTCTGGCAACTCGGCCGATGATTCAGAAATCACCATAGCAACCCCTGATGGACAGCCATGCGATGAAGAATCAGCTGATGCTAGTGGTCTGGAATCAGAAAATGATGTGCCTTCCCAGGATTCCCTGTCCCTGTTCGAGGAAACTGACGAAAATTGTCCTCTCGTCAAGGATTGATACTCCCAGGTTGTTGTTTTATATTTCACCAGCAGGTGGCTGGTGGTGATCATTTCACCGTTACTCGGTGATTACCATGCTGTTATGCACCGTTTTGTCTGTTCGTGCTGCACTACGGCTGTGGACACAGAAATTTTGAGATTTTTAATCCTCTGTGATAACTTATGCAATTTCCCATTTGCTTTTGTAATTTTAGGAATTGAAAGATGGCCATAATAGCTCTCAGAGAAAATTTGATGAACATGTAGCATTTAGCTCTTAATACCGTAGATGATGCAGATTGTTGTGTATTTAATAGATAAATTCGCGTGACCATGGGATCGTAGAATTGAACTTGGTCCATTGTCCCAGAAGAAATCTTTTTCAGGTCATTGTTGTACAGTTACCGTGATTACAATATCTTTACATTTTCATCGGACATACATTGAATTATTTTTCCTGGGAAAACTTACTGCTATAATTACATTGCATGTGCTTATATAAATCGTGTTTATGGTAGTCTATAAAACTGTTATGGACCCCAAACAACAGTATTTTATCCTATTGTTATTATCACTTAAAATTAGAAAACGACTCCTGATGTTGCAAGCAACATTGTGTAGTTTGTGTAGTTTCAGGTATTTAAGCTTGAAGCTTTTGGAACGAGTTCGTGATATTTCTTGGTTGTAAAATCACTTGCTAATAGTGGGGAGTTTGTAACAATGGCAACAGCAGTGGAAAGCTTACTAGTACAGAGGTATTACAAAGTTTGGAAATGTTAAAAAATTTTCTTTTTAAATATTGAAAATTTTCAGAGAACTGTTAAATGTAAAATTATAATACTTGGTTTGGCGGACCTGTTGTAAACATGTTGCAAAATTGGAATATTTGACATTTTGTCACTGAATATCATTTAGTTGATGGTTATTTCAGCCAAGCAAGTGACAAATTATCACATGTATCAAGTGTCTTTTGTGTAAAAACTAAAAACTTGTGTAAATTAATAATATTGAAGTAATTTTCACTGGAGACAGCTTGCAACATTGTGTACTGAATTGAACATGTTGAAATAGATAGTAGCAATTACTAGCTTTATAAATTTGAGTGGCATACGGTTTAATAGTTTGCAATCCAATGAAGAAGCTGATAAATATCTAGCCCTTCAATCTTCATGTACCAAATCTTTACTTTTCCATTCCTAAGCTAATGTTGCACTCTGATATTTTATCTAAACAGGATGACATTTGAGAACCACAACAGTTAGTAGTAAAACAACCGTATAAACCCTGGACTGAAAGTACACCCCCCACTCGGCTTGTACATACCACAGGATATTCCATTGTACATGTTCTTTAGTGTATTAGGTAATTGTACTGAATGGCCTGCTGATATAAATGGCTCGAATGAAGGTGCTTTGACTTGGAGCTGGCTCCAGCATAAACTAAATAAATATCTTTGTAGAATAAGTGAAACTTCTGGAATTTAAAAGCACCAAACAAAATTATTTCTGAGTCTCGGTACCTCATGGGCTTGCTAGCAACTTCTGCTTTGAACAGGATCAAGGTATGATAATGTTATTGTGTTCATTCTTGTTTAGCTGTGGAATATCTGGCATAGTGTCATGTGAAAATTAACATATTGGAAAACCTACTGTTGCTGTTTTCAATCTCATGTTAACCTTCACTTTATATCCAAACTACAGTGGTCCCTCAAATTTAAGACCACCGATGGGACCAAGAAAATGTGGTCTTATATTGCAGATGGTCTCAAAATAAAGGTCATTTAACATAGAAACTTGCCATTTGGGACCAAATCAAGCGGTCTTATAATCAAGGGTGGTCTTAAAATAGAGGTTTGTAAAATAGAGGGACTACTGTACTTGCAAGTAACAGATTGTGCATAATATTTCTTAATTATGAACGAGAGCATTAAACCCTATTAAAAATTCAAAATACCTGGTCTGTAGGAAGCATTTGGAGGAGTTTCAATCTTTTAAGCATTTGACCAATGTCTTTGTTGATTGGTCAAAAGTTGGGGGCATGTTGAAGTATATTGAATTAATACCAGTCCATATATATGTTTTGTTTACTGTGATATATCGTATGTGGTGAATTTTGTGTTAAAATTGGAGTTCGCACAGATGGTGCTGTCTTTTATGCAGTTACGGAGTTTTTGAATTGTCACCAATTACATGTACTACGCAGCAGGTTGCTGTTGTCATATCGGACCAGGGATCAGTTTTTCGAAAAGTCTCGAGTCCAAAATTGATCTTAAGTCATGTTTGGCATGGTGATTGCTGGACTTAAGTTCATTTCTAGGCTCAAGAAGCTTTTAAAGAAACCGGCCCCGGAACACAACCAGTGGAATGGTCTTATCTCTGCTTACATACAGTAACTGTATTTCCGTTGCTGGATTTTGTTTCCGTGCATTGTTTTCATGTCTTGACTCTTGCGTAGAGCGTTGCTGTAAGAAATGGGGAGAATCTAGATGGCTGGACTGTCAAAGTGGAATCCGGAGTTAGAAGCAGTAGAATTTATATCTAAAAGTTCCCTTTCCTGGAGTGACTATTGCTCCGTTTTCCAAACCAGTCAATGGTCAGTAGTGCAGTGTTGAAAAGTTTTTTGCAATGCACAGAAAAGGAGTTTTAGCAAGGTAACCCTGAGTTTGGTGTTAGGTCTACTAATAAAGTTACTATGTTGTAATGACGCTTCATTATGGGTAGCAATTGTATATCAAGTTAATTTATAACAAATTCTGGTTTTGTACCTGTATCCGATCCCAATGCATTGTTCTTAGACGAGTACTAATTTCAAATTGATATGTGACTTTGCAAACATATAAGTGCATGGCAAGTTGTACGGGTGCAGAAACCGAAATAGGAACTACCTGCCAGCAACGTGACTTAGATATTTCTTAAGAAATATACCTGGGAAGAAATATACAAGTGATCTGACATAATAAAAAATCATATCAGCAATGGATCATTACTAATCTGCCTCAAATTTGCCAGTTCCCATATGATCCAGCGTTATTAGCAATACATGCGTTATATTACAGATTATTTTTTAATGATCATGAAAAACATCTTTTTAGTGGTATGGCATAAATGTGTCTTTAAAATTTATATGACTGTAAATATTGTTGTTCTTGCTGTCGTTGTCAGAGGGAAGTTTTATGCACAATAAGATTTGATCTAATGATGTTGCACAACAGCTATTTTATCATGCCAGTATATTCAAGACAAATGCTCCGATAGTAGAAATGTTCACGGGGTGTTATGTTCGCATTTTTGAAGCACGCTCATGCTCGCAGAAATTTGAAGTTTGTACCAAATAGTACTTATTATATTTGGCTTACCATCACAGGAATTAAATTTGGCGACTTGGCTTAACCCATGAATTTCGTGGAATTTTACCATCACAGGAATTAAAGTTGGCGACTTGGCTTAACCCAGGATTTTCATGGAATTTTACCATCACAGGAATTAACGTTGGCGACTTGGCTTAACCCATGAATTTTGTGGCATTAAGTCCATGCAAACATTTCTACGTTTACCATGTTTACAGTAACAGCCTTATTGCCCCAAACCTCCCATCCTCCACACTTCTAAAGGTTTCTGCTCATGTGTTCGCAGTTGATGCCGATACCTCAAACAAGCTTGCCAGTGACCACCACATTCCTAATGTTCTCACTTCGTCTCTAGAATTCAGGGGCCACTGTATATTGGTTATGGTTTGCACTGTATATTAATTACTTATCGCAGAATGTGACATCATATTCAAGAGACAATTTTTTGGGGGTGAGGTGCTTGATTTAAATTATTATTAGCTTATTTAAAGCTTCACGGTATGTTCTGTGTTATCCAAGACCATGGTGTTAAAGCTTCTTGTTTTGTTTCTGAAGCTGTGTACAAGCCAGTAACTGGGTCCTTAATTGTCATGGCTGGAGGTCTCAAACATACTTAAGTGTAACTTGTAACTTAAATCAGCAATCTGAGCAGTGTGAGTGGCTAAGGATCTGACGTACTTAAGTATGTTTGAGAACTCCACCCCAAGCTATAGCATTTCGTTAACCATAACTTCAATGACCTCGCACAATAATTTGGCAGGCAATTTAAGAGGGTTTTTTTTTTTTGGGGGGGGGGGGTAAGGGGGGAGGAGTGGTATTGCAGCATTTTATATTCCAATTTTGCATGTTTTTCATGTGATACGAAGCAATATAAAACAAGTAAGATAATCCTACACATGTGCTTCATTGACTTTTGAATATTTGTAATAATTCGAGGTGATCTACATATTCAAGAAGTGCTACATGTACTAGTATATGTGTATTTGTATGGAAAGTGCTTTAGGCATCAGCCATCTTGTAAATCATCATCAGGGTTTTATGTCACAGTATATGCCGGTACACACAATACAAATTGTAACTTCATTAAATTGATTCCCAGTATAAAAATCTTTTGGTCCATACCCAGGATTAAAATGCAATGTAAGGTATTCTGAAATTCTAAAAAGACAAATGTTGGGCATAGCAACATGTAAATGACCTGAAATTGGCATATACGTACAAGCTATACAATGGTCCTTACATTTTATGACCATTCCTTGAAAAAAAATATGTGGTCCTAAATTATAGTTCATCTTTATGTAGGAATTCCAATTATTTACATTGAGAATATATGCATGATATGGTAATAGTAGCATCATTCTATTTCTGGTAGTACCACAAAATTTGAATGGCCTAAAATTGTGGCTACCGTTCTTATATGAAATTTATCAGTATTCCTTAATAGGTTGATAAGTATCAAGCCTGGCAATAGTTATCTGCCATGTATCTTGTAATCGGTGCCAGTTGTATAGATGCCTTGACATTCAGTATAATTAGCATAATACAATGAAATATAATTATCCCGGTAGCATACTACATACATGTATTACATGTACATGACGGTATATACTACAATAATGCTAGTTTGTTTCATCATTAGGATCACACATGAAATGAATCCACTCCGTGCTGATCAAGGTTTTAATTCTAGATTCTACTATATATGGTTTATAATATAAATGCTCCGCTGAGAAATGGCATTAAACTACAATGCATTTATTTTAACAACTGAGTATGGAATTTTATGGAATGAGTTGACATCACCTGTGCCTCATGTGTAGATTCGGCTTGCCAAATATGTCTGAGAAAATGTTTGATTCATGTGAAAAAAGAGGGCATCACAGGAGGTAAATGTTTGAATATTTGTGTATTTTCTGTACACAAACCCACAGGCAAAAAAACCCTATACTTTGTCCTGACAGAAATATGCTGTGAGAGATGTTGGGAATTGGCAACCTCCGTTCCCCCCATACTGAGAAGTGTTGCTTCTTGTAGTGTAGAAACAGTATTTTGATCACTTGCCTTGGATCATTTTACTACGCATCAATCACTGTATTACATTTGATGATTCGTGGGTATGTACATTTGCATAGCTACATGTACATGTACCTGTAATTGGGGATTATCATAGCCACGAATTGTGCTTTTCAGAGCGGCTACCGGTAATTAAAGGTGCAACATTTGTTATGACATTCTCCATGTAAATTAAGTGCTCAACAGTAGTTGAGTTTGACGAAACTGAGTCTGTATAAACAACTAATGCAGTATGCGCATGGCAAAAAATGTATAGTTTAACGGTTAGCCATGTGGAGTTCGCTGCAATGCTAAATGCAAATAATGCAGAATGGGGGAAAAATTTGGTAGGGCATTTACCTAGTCTGATGGCTATTGAGTTCGCCACACCCACCCCGAGTTATTTATATTGAGTAAGCCTTGCCTCTATATGTATATTGGTAATATTACATACCTTGTATACATTCTAGCTCTGTATCAGCAATATAAGTAATATTTTGTTATATCCACTCACCATGGTTGCTGAGTGCCCTCCATTGTAGTGCAGCACCCCATATGTATAATAATTCTAGCCCAGGTGATATTGCGTATTGTGTCAGAAGTGATATTGCCACTTTGACTGTAACATGCTTGGTTGATAAAATAAATGATCATTGATCAAGTGCTACTTGGGTGTTCTTAAAAAATTTCATTTTGAAGTTTGTGGAATGTGTGCGGATTGTGTGCTGACGAAACAGTTTAAATTGTTAATCAATTCCTACAGCAGTAAGTTCCTAAAAAGGCCAGTTTAAAAGTTGGCTTGGTCTAAAAATTTACAAAACCAACGTTCACTGCTAGTTGCTTAAGCTTTGCCTGAAACGGCAGTTATAATTTAAGTGCATGAAACGTCATCAGTATTTCTAGTTTTGAGTTGTTCCACTTAGGGCATTCATCAATACCTATGATCACTGAACTTGCAATCAAATAGCAGTATAGGATTTAGACTTGTTGCTGATCAAATTTTATCTATCCCTTTTTTCACCGCAAGTACCATAAGGTTGACATATTTACATGTACTGTTTGGCAAAACCAGTATTCCTGTCGAAATGTTCCACCCAAAATAAGCTTGCCCACGAAATTTACAATCAGATGGAGGTAGTGATTAGCAGCTTACATGTAACATTTCAGGTGCCTTTTCTCAATTTAGTTTCTATACAAAATCTTTTACTGTTTGGGTATTGGGCATTGAAGAACAAATACATGTATTAACAATAGTTTATTTCACATATTCAAAATTTATATTACAGTGAGTGATCCAAAGCAACCTCTGGATCACTATCCCTGTACCCTGGAACCACACTTTTCCGTTCGGGTCGATTAAATTGTGTATCCTTTAATATCAATATGTTACACACTCGACATACAAATTTGTGCATGACGCAAAGCTATAAGGATCACTTCTAGAAACTTAAGTACATTACATGTATTGGCATTTACGCACATGTATAAATACTCCCTTTTTGCTTTTACACAATCATGCCAAATCACGGTACACACACTGGGAAATGAAACATATGCAAATAATTTGTTGTTATCACATTCTGTAAAATGTTCACCCATATCACTTTTATATATCGAGGAAAATATAGCATGTATAGTATGGCACAAACCATGTCTTAAACAGAACTCAAGACAAATTTTTCAAGAATTCTTCAATATCACAGCTACTTTCATTCATCACAGTCGTTATGAAATATAATTGCTAATGGTATCCACAAAATACGTACTGGAATTGTGAATGGTTTTTGGCTCAGTTTAGTTGCATACATGATGTACATATGCATGAGAACAACTAAACAGTGCCTCAGAAACACTTCATAAGGTGTGGATATCAGCATTGGAAATAATTGACCGCTGAAGGTTTCTCAAACAGGAAGCATAATCCCATGGTTGCATGGCAACAATGTAAAAACCAAACATGGCGTTTGGGGACAGTTTGGGAATGAACTGTACAGGCATTATGTGTAAAGAATGAAGATTGTTCTATCCTGGTCAAACATCGACTACTCCCTCCCAGTGGTTCGGTGGCCGGGATGCTATTTGAATCTGGCTCCAGGCTTTACGGTGGGTCTTCAGTGCCATCTGGTGTTGGCAGAGAAAAATAATAAGAGGCCCACGGGCCTAGTCGCTCTGCTTGTGGTGCTATAACCACTTACCCTGACATCCAGTTAAGTTTCATGCTTAATGGACATGTTCTTGTTTTTTAAGGTGCAAGTTTATTTATTATTCATCTGTTTAACCCACGATCTGTTTGACCCACTGCACGATCAAAACCCCTAAATGACCTTGAACATTAAAAGGTCAAAGGTTCCCTCCCTTTTTACCTCATGGGGTTGAAATTGAGCTTATTTTCACTCTCTGAGCAGCGGTTTCAGAGATACGGGCCGATTTTCAAAATTGCCATATTTGGGCATGAAACTTAGCCATTGGCCAAAGTTCCAGAAGTTGCACATGTATTCCCTTTCTACCCCAGGGGGTCGAAATTGAGCTTATTTTTGCCCTATGGGCAGCAGTTTTCAAGATACAGGCTGATTTTCAAAATTGTCATATTTGGGCATGAAACTTAGCCATTGGCCGAAGTGCCATAAGTTGCAAATATACTCTCTTTC
>JAAUYG010025501.1_pt1 | contig 11553 bp, 9 predicted proteins | sample 7278091 | NCBI WGS metagenome assembly JAAUYG01 (sample SAMN14350201, study PRJNA611818) | marine sediment metagenome | isolation source: surface marine sediment (0.6m) | place: French Polynesia: Moorea | collected 2018-08 | reverse complement strand
TTCTAGAATTATACTGAGTTCATTTAACCAGATTTGATATAACTTAAAAATCATCCAGTAAGGGACCGAGACGGCTTAACAACTCCTCTGATTCTTCGGTAGGTGTTTGACTTGTTTGTGAGTCAGTTATCTCTGCTACTTCCCTCTGATCAGCCTTAGCATCTGCCGAATCGAGCGGCTGTCTTAAATTGGATAGCTGCATCGCTTCCCAGCTAGAAACAGTTTGAACCAAATGGGTAATCTGCTGTTGCAGTTGTCCTAGTTGTTGATGAAAGTTAGCATTCGTCTGCTCAACCTTTTGAAGCCATCCAGTCAGCTGACGTTCGAGGGGATAATCATCTTGGCTTGATAGCACCTGCTTTAATTCAGCCAGTTGCTGTTGCAGTTGCGTCATCTGTTGGTCAGTTTTGACATCCACCTGTTCAATCTGCTCGGTCAGTCGCGTAAATTGGTTGCCCAAATCTCGCTCAGCCGAAAGTTCTAGAGCCTGTTTGATTTCAGTTAACTGCGACTGCAATTGGGTTAGCTGTTGTTCAAGTTGGCGATTGGCAGTGGTTGGAGATTCGGGGGTTAATAAGAAGGCTTGAATAGCTTGCTTGCACAGAATACTGAAGCTGTCATATTTCCCCTTGGACAGCTCTTGCTCTACTGTTTCGAGCAAATTCTGCTCCTCGATCTTGGCGGTAAAGGTAACAGTTTTGTTGACTTTTTTCATCATCGATGATCTGAGGGTTATACCTGGATGGGTTGATTGAGTGTTTATTAGTAGAGTGTAAAACACAATAAACGCTAAGCTACGAAGATGACTATTCCTCTAGACAGAGGATAGACATCTTCTCTTATTGCTTAGATGCAGCCACCTGAACTTCTCCATAAATATACTGTCCTAAAACATTCGCTTTGCGAGAAGGTTCTGCCAGATGTGCCCTAAGCTGAGCTTCTTGTAATAGCAGTTGGAAGTCACTCCAGAAGAATTCACCGCCACCACCTGTCACAATGACATCAGTTGTTCGCTCTGGAAGCCAAGCGAGCAATCGGTCAGACAGTTCACGAGCAAAACTTTTGCGCAGGCTCGGGAGAATTTCGTCTAAATTCGTCGGTCGCTTCGCCCCTCTAGGACGGTAGAAACGCTGTCCTTCTAGACGGTTGACAGCTTGGATTAATAGTAGAGATTGGCTATCCGCTCCCTGAATTTGGGTAGCGACTTGGTCGTAGAATTGACTCATCCCAAAGAGCTCACTTTTGGATACGCCACGGGCAAATCGAAACTTATCAACCATAATCAAATCAGTTGTTTGGTGTCCAATATCGACCATGGCAACGGATGAATTGAGCAATCCTACCTGAGAAGTATTTTTGGAGAGTGCTTCCATCCAGATTAGGCTTCCATAACCCTCTGGAATGACCCAAACCTTCTTGATGTTAATTGAGACAGACTTCCCTCTATAAGACATAACATGAGGAGCTTGAAGAAGACTTTTGATTTCCTCTTTCTCGCGGTCGAATTGCTCCTGGGATTGGTAAGGTAATGCCAGAATTAACACTAAATCATCTTTAAGGTCGAAGTAGCCAGCGCAAGCGAAGACTTTTAGGAGTGCGTCTTCTACTTTGGACTGTCCTATCCCCAGATTAGCCCCAAAGTCTGAAGCCAGTTGACCCATTGCGTACCCTTTACCCTGATATTCGAGCCAAATGTCGAGTAAGGGATCTGTTAAGCGAGATTCAAATACTCCCCTGCGGACTTGTTCAACGGTCAGGTGGGCAACATTGGCAGGAATGAGAACAACGTTGTTTGGGTCACGATTAATGCAGGCTTTTGTTGATGTTCGACCTAAATCTAGGCTGAGAATGGGGGTGGTCTTAGTTATGGAAGTTTGTTTAACAGGAATCATTATCGATCTCGTTTGATTCAACTCAGAGTAATCATCCCTCATAATTGTGAAAAACTCGTCTTATTCCCATAACTCCTGCGACTCGTTCTTGGGTGATGTCTTTAATCGGAAATAATAACTTGTTTTTCTCTGAGTTATCGGCAATATTGCTAATGAATTGCTTCATTTGAGGAGCTTCTAATAATTTCTGGGTATCAGCTTCTAGTTTTTCTCTCCACAGATAGTTTTTTTAAGATATTCTAAATCTGCTAAGTCTTAATCTCCCTAGCAAGAATTCATGATTACTGAATTGGTGTTTTAGGATGCTAATAATGGTGCGGCAGATAGCAATTTCTGAGTGTAGGGATGGCTCGCTTGGGTAAATATTTTTTCAGTAGTGTCGAGCTCAACAATTTTACCTGCATTCATGACGGCGATGCGATCGCAAAAGAATCTAGCTACCCAAAGATCGTGGGTAATAAATAAGTAAGTTAAGTCAAATTCCTCTTTTAAAGCCAGCATAAGTTCTAATACTTGGGTTTGCACTGTGGCATCGAGCATACTTACAGGCTCATCACAGATTACTAGCTTAGGCTTGGTAATTAAAGCCCGAGCGATCGCCACTCTTTGTTGTTGTCCTCCCGATAATTCTTTGGGATAGCGTTTAGAGTATTCTTCTACAGGAGTTAAGCCAACTTTTTCTAGCATGGTAGCTACTTGCTGTTTTGCTTCTGCGGGGGTGGCTAATTTATGAATCAATAAAGGATCGGCAATACTATCTCCCACTTTCATCAAGGGATTTAAGCAAGCGAGAGGATCTTGAAACACCATCTGTAGTTGTCGCCGTTTACTCCGCATTGCTTGAGGAGAAAGAGTAGTCAAATCTTGTCCTAAAAATTCAACTTGTCCCCCTGTAGGTTTAAGTAATTGCAAAATTGTTCGCGAGAGGGTACTTTTACCGCAACCAGATTCTCCCACTAACCCTAAGATCTCCCCTGGATATAAATCAAAACTTACATTATCAACTGCTTTAATGACTGATGCCTTCTCTTGAGAAAATAATTGCTGAAGTAAATTTGTCTCTAAAGTAAAATGCTGTTTTAAATTTTTTACTCCCAGAATTGAGGATTTTTGGCTGCTAGTATCTTCTAGTTTATCTTCTACTGCTTGAAGGTGCAGTGCTGCATTTAACAAAGACTGGGTATATTCATGCTGGGGATGATAGATAATAGATTTAACATCCCCTTTTTCTACCATTTTCCCCTGATACATCACAGCAATGCGATCGCAATATTCTCCTACCATTGCTAAATCATGGGAAATTAACAACAATGCCATTTCTCTTTCGCTACACAGTCTAGTTAATTCATCCAGAATCTCTGCGGAAACGGTAACATCTAAACTAGTGGTGGGTTCATCGGCGACAATTACTTTAGGATTGAGTAATAATGCTAAAGCGATCGCAACTCTTTGACGCATCCCTCCACTAAATTCATGGGGATATTGTCCCCAACGGTTTGCAGGTATTTTGACTGTCTCTAAAGTTTTGGTGGCTAATTTCTTCGCCGCAGCTTTGGATAACTGAGGTTGATGAGCTTTTAAAGTTTCTAAACAATGATCGCCAATAGTCATCAAGGGATCTAGCCGTGTCATCGGATCTTGAAAAACTAAAGCTACTACTTCTCCTCTAAATTGGCGTAATTCTGTTTTATTTAATTCAAAAACTGATTTTTCTTGAAAAACAGCCTTTCCTTCTACTTGGCTACCTTCTGGCAGAAGACGCATAATTGCTCGTCCTAGAGTAGACTTGCCACAACCAGATTCTCCCACTAACCCCATTCTTTCCCCAGGCTTAAGATCAAAGGAAACATCATCTACAGCCCAAATAGTCTCCTGCTGAGATTGGCGAGGATAAGCAACTCTGAGATTGGCGACTGACAATAGGGCTGAAGTCATAATCTGAGTCATAGGTGCTAGCAATAGAAGAACATTTAGTTTATCGCATTGTAATCAGCTATTAATCAAATTGGCTATCGTTATTTCAAGGAACAATTATCTAATGATCAGTTATCAATAATCTCTCTTGACAATTTCAGGTGAGGTTGAAAAACCTGAAACCTAACACAGGCAAAAATACAATCATAGTGATAGTATGATTAGATGCAACTAAAATAGGTTGTTTTTTTATAAAAACTATAAATACCAAACTATTACCAGCAATAAGATTTAGCGTTCCCTATAAACAATTGAGTTAATACAACAATTAAGCTAATCGTAATTTACAGTTATTAGGATTGTCGATCTCTTAATTATAAACAGCACATTCTTATTTTAAAGATGGTAATCAAAGAGAGCTATAAGCGAATTGCTCGAAGCTGTGAAAAAGTGCATAAATCTAAGGGCGATAGCCATAATCGAACCAAGAAGTTCTCAATACCACCAATTGCTTCCTGGTTATCGTTTGTTGGTAGTTTGACAGGCTGGTATTTGATTAATAGTAGTTCTCTTCAAGCACAAATTACCACCGATGGTACTACGGGAACAGAAGTTAATACTTCTTTGGATGTAACGGAAATTACTGGAGGTACTAGAGCAGATAGTAACTTGTTTCACAGTTTTCAAGACTTTTCCGTCGAAACAGGTAATACTGCCTTTTTCAATAATGCCTCGGATATCAGCAACATTGTTGGTCGAGTAACTGGCGGTAATATTTCGTCTATTGACGGTTTAATTAGAGCCAATGGCAATGCCAACTTAATCTTGATTAATCCCAGCGGAATTAATTTCGGTGCCAATGCCAGCTTAGATATCGGTGGCTCGTTTTTGGGTAGTACCGCAGATAGTTTGATTTTTGAAGATGGTACGGTATTTAGTGCCACAGATACTCAAGCAGAACCAATATTAACTATCAGCGTTCCCGTTGGCTTGCAATTAGGACAAAATTCTGAAGCTATTCAGGTAACAGGTACGGGAAATCTCGGTTCGGATTTAGAAGCTAATCCAGGTTTAGTAGTAACTCCAGGCAATACCTTCGCTTTAGTGGGAAATGGAATTACTTTTAATGGTGGTGTAGTAACGGCGGAGTCGGGCAGAATCGATCTTGGTAGCGTTGCCGCAGGAGAAGTAAGTATTACTGAGATTGCTGCGGGTTGGCAATTGGGATATGAAGCAGTCACCCAGTTAGCCGCTCTTGAGTTGTTAGCAGAATCTTCTCTAGGAAATCCCAACTTCATTAGTAATCCCGATGGTGGTATTCAGCTTCAAGGAAACAATATTACTCTAGAGCGATCGCAGGTTACAGCACCAACTTTAGGTAATTCACCAGGAGCAGATATTAATCTTAAAGCTGTCGAGTCCATATCCTTAAAGGGACTAATTGAAGATGATATGGTATCTGGTTCTCAAATACTCAATGAAGTGAGTGCAGAAGCTAGCGGGAACGGTGGCGAAATAAATATAGAGACAGGTAGATTAAATATCGAACAGCGCTCTTTTATTAGCACCACAACTTTTGGCGCGGGAGATGGCGGTAATGTAAATGTCCAGGCATCAGATATAAATATCACTGGGACGGGATTTGCCGAATTTCAACAGACGTTTCAGCTTGGTGCTTTAAGTGGCACTCTGCAACCAGAAGATCGCGGTACGGGTATTTTTATCGGCACTGTGACAACAGGTGAAGCAGGAAGTCTCACCATTGATACTGGCTCGTTAAGTCTTAGTGAAGGTTCAATTATCTTTAGTCCACTTTTTACCGCAGGAATGGGAGGAGACATCAATGTCAATGCTACCGATATCGAAATTAGTGCCTCGGCATTACAAGGTGGGGGTAGACCAGGCAGTGTTGAATCGGCTTTATCTGGAGATATTAACCTAGAAACCGAACGCTTAATAGTTAGAGATGGAGGAACTATCGCTAATGGCACCGTTGGTGATGCTGTTGGTGGAGATATCAACCTGACCGCTGCTGAATCTATAGAGCTGAGAGATAGTCCGATTGATAGCCTTATTTTGACTGGAATCTATTCCAATACCCTTCTAGGCTCGGGAGCGGGAGGGAATATCAACATCAATACAGGAAACTTAACCATAGAAGATGCGCTCATTTCAAGTAATACAGGAGCATTACTTGCTGATGGTACTATTCTTTCCGTAGGAGGTTTGGGAGGCAGTATTAATATCCAAGCTGATGAAGGTATTGAAGCAAGAGGAATTCCCGCTAATCCTCTATTAATTACTGGTATTAGCACAACTACCTTTACCTCGTCTGACGCAGGAAACTTGGAAATCTCCACAGGCAAATTAATTATTCGCGATGGCGCAGAATTTGGTTCGGCAACTTTAGGAGCAGGAAATGGAGGAAAATTAACAATTAATGCGACTGATTCTGTAGAGTTAATTGGCATAACTACCATTGAGGGCTTGAATCGAGGTGGTTTGTTAGCTAGCTCTGGAAGAACGTCATTTCCTAATGAGGCTACTAATGCTTCGGGAGATATTGACATTACTACCCCAGAATTAACTGTGCAAGATGGTGCTAGCATTGACTTGCAAAGCCTTGGTTTGGGAGATGCGGGAAATTTAAATATTACGGCTAATTCAATTGTGCTTAACAATAAGGGAAGTCTGTCTGCTTCTACTCAGTCTGGTGTGGGAGGAAGCGTTAGAATTGATACCGATACTATACAACTTAATCGAGGGCTAATTAACGCTTCGATCTTAGGAGATGGAACAGGAGGTAATATTGAAATTAGAGCTAGGGATTCTGTAGAAGTAATTGGTTCTGGCTTTGATTCTCTGCAAGGATTATTTTTCGCTCAAAGTTTTCCTGACCTTGAATCTTTAGCCAATTTTGAATTTGGCTTGATTACTGAAGGTATTATTGCAGCTACTACAGGTAAAGCTAACGCTGGCACAATCAGTATTGAAACAGCTAACTTGCAAATACGCGAAGGTGGTTTAGTTGCTACTGCTACAGCAGGAGATGGGATAGCAGGTTCTATTTTTCTTAATGCTTCAGAGTCTCTCAAGGTAGATGCCTCTATTGTCTCTTCTAGTAGTTTATTTACTGGTCAAGGTGGTGACATTGCGATTAACACAGAGAACTTAGAAGCTTTGGCAGGGGCGCAAATAACTACCTCAACCTTAGGTTTTGGAAATAGCGGTAGCTTAACCATTGATGCTACCGAATCGATAACCGTAGCAGGAAGATCGACCAGTAATATTTTCAGTAATATTTCTGTAGGAGCGGAACCCCTACCAACAACGACAGGGAACGGGGGAGATTTAACTATTACTACCACTAAATTAAATATCGATGATGGAGGAATAGTTTCTGTTAATTCTACAGGTACAGGAGACGCTGGAACACTGGGAATAAATGCCGATTCAATCTTGCTTAATCGCCGAGGAGCTATCACCGCAGATACCCAATCTGGAGGTGGTGGGAATATTTTTCTCGATGCTGAAAATATTATCTTGCAAGGCAATAGTAATACTTCCGCTCGAGCTGTGGGAGTGGGAGACGGTGGTAACATAACTATTAATGCTAATAATATTGTGGCTTTAGAGGGTAGCCAAATTAGTGCTGATGCCATTCAAGGTATGGGAGGAAATATTCAGATTGATACCCAAGGATTATTTGTCTGTGGGGAATGTCAAATTAGTGCCAGTTCTCGACTGGGAATCGATGGGCGAGTAAACATCGAAACCCTAGAACCAGATCTTCAGTTAGAAGTAATCGATCTAGCTCAACAGCCAACCCAAGCACAAGAGGCAGTAGCCGTAGCCTGTTCAATAGAAAGGCAACCCAATACCAGCGAGCTTACCATTACAGGAAGGGGAGGATTACCACCCCGCCCCAAAGAATCTTTAAGCAGTGAATCTATCATCGTTTTTGATGCTCCTGTGGATCAAGTTAAACAGCCATTGAGTTCTGCCACCAAAAAAGCCTCTAGATTACCACCTCCAGCCCGTAGCTGGCATGTAGATGCTAAAGGTACAGTGGTTCTTACCGCTCAAGCCCCTGGAACTGTACCCGATAATTCTCCATCGACTATCCCTGATTGCCATGTTGATCAAACAGAAGGTAGGTAAATGAGGAAAGCGAAAGCGATAAGTCTACTGTCATCTTGGCGATCGCAACAGGCTTAAGACTTAAGATCAAAGGAAATATTATATTTATTAAATATCTATTTGCCAACTAATTTAACTGCAATTTGATTGGTTTTTTTGACTAAATCTGCTAATTCAATAGTAGTTAATCTACCTCGATCAACTACTTTTTTTCCATTAATAAAACTGTAGTCTACATAATCAGTTTGACAGTAAATTAATGCTGCTACAGGATCTTGTTTCGTCCCCACAAAACCAGGTTTGTCTAAATTAATCGCAATAAAATCTGCTGCCATACCTGAAGCTAAATAGCCAATATCATCTCTACCTAAAACTCTCGCACCACCCCTAGTAGCAATTTCTAAAGCATCACGGGCAGTCATCACTGAGGCGTTTTCATCCTTAACACGGGCAAGGAGAAAAGCTTGACGGGCTTCGTGAAATAAATTAGTGGCATCATTAGAAGCTGCACCATCTACACCCAAACCAACAGGAACATCTTTATTTAACATTTTACGGATCGGTGCAATACCGCTAGCTAGACGCATATTACTACAGGGGCAATGTGCCACACCTGTACCTGTTTGACCAAATTTGTCGATAGAGCGATCGCTTAATTTAACACAATGAGCGTGCCAAACATCATCTCCTAACCAGTTAACAGATTCGGCATAGTCTCCAGGAATTAAATTAAACTTAGATAGGCTATATTCCACATCTCCTTTAGTTTCCGCCAGATGGGTATGCAGTCTTACCCCTGGATAACTCCTCGCCATTGCTGCCGACTCTTTCATTAAGTCTTGAGAAACAGAAAAAGGTGAACAGGGGGCGAGAACTATCCGCAGCATTGAATAGCGATCGTTATTGTGATATTGCTCGATTAACCTTTGAGAATCTTTTAAAATGTTTGCTTCTTTTTCGACTAAAGAATCTGGAGGTAAACCGCCATTACTTTCCCCGACACTCATACTTCCCCGACTAGCATGAAACCGCAAACCAATATCGTCAACAGCACGTATTTGCTCATCAAGGGTGCAATCATTGGGGAATAGATAATGATGATCGCTAGCAGTGGTACAGCCAGATAAAATTAACTCTGCTGCTGCCATCTGAGAACTATAATACATTCCTTCCCCAGTAAGATTAGACCATAAAGGATAGTGTGCCGTCAGCCATTGAAACAAATCGCCATTTTGCCCTGCGGGAGTGACGCGAGTTAGGTTTTGAAAAAAATGATGATGGGTATTTACTAAGCCAGGTAAAACTAAATGCTTATCTTCTAAATCCAGAATTTCATCAGCAACATCAGGTAATTCTGTAGTCGTTCCTACTTGTTCAATAACATTATCCCTAACCAACAGCGCACCATGACGAATCTCGCACCGTTCATCATCCATAGTGATTAGGGTATGGATGTTTTTAATAAGTAGGCTAGGCATTTTAATTTGTTCCTTAATTAGCTCTTTGAGTTTTTATTAACCAAGTGTTATTCGCCCTGGTAGTTAACCCAATTAATTATGACAACAAATATCTTATCCCGCATTGGCGATCGCCAATGCGGTTTCGGGATTTCTGGCTATTTTTTCTTAGAGTGTAAGCCTGCCAAATAATCTCCATAAAAACGGCTGAATTGCCAAAATTTCTGGCACCACAACCAAACTTTTCTGTCTAAAGTATAAATTTGATTATTAGTAGCGTTTTTGAAGTCAACATTAGATGTATGTAAGTTCATTTTTTCCTCCTGATTTGATAATTTTCTTTAACTTGATTAAAGGCAGTGATGACGTTTTTCAATCCAGGCTCTTACATCTCGATCCGAACCAAAGGTATGAGATTTGTTAGTAGTAAAATCGTAAACTTGCCAATATGAATTACCGTAGCGATCGCGCTTCTTTTCAATTTGAGGCTCGTGGTTTTGAACTACTAAACTACGTCCTATATCTTTGAGAGTATTAACGATAAAATTGACTATTTTCATGATTGAAACTTCCTCTCGAAAAATAGATGTTTAGAACAGGTTATTGACTACAAAGACTCAGATCGATCGTGAAAACCAACTGTAGACTTATTTATCGTAATTTTGAATCGGGAATAACTCGGGTAGATTTTTGTTTATTTTCACTGTTTTTTTGCTGATGAAAATTAAAAGCAAAATTGCGGATTTTATTAATTAAATCGATTAAATATTGCTGGTTTTTTTTAAGCTCGCAATCACTAATGTTTCGTGCTTCTGGCTGCAAAAGAATTTTCATGTTTTGCTGCTCCTGTTTACTTTGATTTAGGATGTTTTTTACTTTCTTTAAATAGAGTGTAACTATTAGATTTTTCAGCAACAAAACATTGTCTGCATAGTAAACATGAATAAAATTCATAGTTAAATTAATCAGAAAAATTTTCAGGTGGATTACATAGGGATTACTTATTGCCCCGTTTCTCAACCTCCAAAAAAATTTGCCAGATTTTTTCTTAAATCCAAATTCTCCAATTCCCTTGAGTAAAGTGACTCAAGCTTAAATTGTTATCAGCAAGACATCAGGCAGATATTATTGTCAATAATTTTACTTATATTGTTGACAATTTTCAAGATACTATTTATACTCAACTGTACTGGTTACCTGAGAGTTAATGGGTGACCATTTCTATCAAACTTTGATCTCGGCGATCCGTCAGGCTACGCGCAGCATAATCGTGTTTGCTCTTTTTTATCTGGTTATAAAACAACCAATTGAGTTATCCATTTGGAATTAGTGGAGGTAGAATTTGGATTTTAGTAATGAAAAAAAGCTCGAAAGTCAAATCTCATAGTCTTGATATCAAAGCAGCAGATATTTTACGAACCGAAATTCTTAATGGCGATCTTGCTCCAGGTTCTCGTTTATTAGAAATTGAAATATCAGAGCGACTCAAATTAAGTCGGGGAACTATTCGCTCGGCATTACAACAACTAAATCATGAAGGTTTAGTTGTTCAATACCCTTACCGAGGCTGTATGGTTATCAGTCTAAGCTCTCAGGATGCTTGGGAATTATATACTTTGCGGAGTATTTTAGAAGGATTAGCCGCTAAATTAGCAGCAGAAGCGATCGCCTTGGAAAAAGTAGATCTTCTGACAAAAGCCTTGCAAAAGCTAGAAACAGCAGTAGCCAAGAAGAACTGGCAAGATTTTGCGATCGCTGATTTTCATTTACATAAAGCAATCATTCAATTTTCTGGTCATCGTAGACTTCAGGAACAGTATCGAATTATTGAAAATCAAGTTTTACTCTACATAGCATCATGTAACCCACTTCATCCTAGTTTAGAGGAACTATTTGAAGATCATAAACAGCTTGTAGAGGCAATTTGTTCTGGGGATGCACTTCTATCTGAGCAAATTGCTAAAGCGCATCATATAGACGGGGAATTGATGGTGAAATATTTACAGTCACAAGAAAGACAAGCTGCAATGCTTGATAACAAGTAATGAGTAGGGGTCAACGGCCGTTGACCCCTACAAGTAATAAGTAATGGTGCGACTTGTTGGGTGCTAATCAATAAATAAATTGAAAACCACCCGTTCAGAACCTCG
>JAAUYG010176220.1_pt1 | contig 11554 bp, 15 predicted proteins | sample 7278091 | NCBI WGS metagenome assembly JAAUYG01 (sample SAMN14350201, study PRJNA611818) | marine sediment metagenome | isolation source: surface marine sediment (0.6m) | place: French Polynesia: Moorea | collected 2018-08 | reverse complement strand
TGCAATGTGCGTTGCCCGAAACAGGCACAATGAATGGAGATTCCAGTGTTAATATCGTGGCATACCTTGTCAGCGCCGGTTTCGACGTACGTGGCGCAGTTTGTGAAGGCGTACCCTGATCCCAGTACCACGGTACCCGCGCACGTCGAAACCGGCGCTGACAAGGTATGCCACGATATTAACACTGGAATCTCCATTCATTGTGCCTGTTTCGGGCAACGCACATTGCAGCGAGTTTTGAGGGGCCTCTGTGAGGTTCCTATCTCCGCAATGGTGGGCAATTGGAATGAGCTGCATTGTGAAGATGGGAAGCAGAGTCCTCCCAAAACTGGCAGAGTCGCTGCGGCTGCGTTGTCCCGAGTCTTGCAAAATGTGTATCAGTACTTACGACTGCAATATTTTGGTCGAGAAGGGTATAGGATAGGCAGATAGGTGTGACTTGTGTTGGATTGCTGCATTTTGATATTTAGCGAGAGTAAAATCTAACGGAGAATTTCTGAGGAGAAAACGAGATTGGCTTGACTGAGTGGGTGGCGCACATGCATACTTCATTCCGCGCGATCAGATCATGGAGTTCATATCAGCACTTCTGTACTGATGTTGGTATTTTTGTGTTTTTGACAGCCCTACAGTGTAGATTACTCAAGTACTTCGTCTGTGCGCACATACAGGCATGAGGAAGTGACTTACCACGCTCCGGCTTATTCCAAACAGTACGATAGTCGAGAGTCCCTTAGGTATAGCAGTTCAGAGTCTTTGCCGAGTAGTCATAGTTCCTCTGTCCGCGGTGCCGCTGTTGGCAGATCTACGTTTGGAAATAGGGCAGTGATCCATCAGGGTCCATTGGTGTCCAGGAAACAAGTGACGACCCAGGATTGCTTGTCGCATAGGTCCATCCAGAAGCCCCATTGCCACAGGGTTCAGTCGGGTTTAGTGATGCACTCGGAGGAGGAGGAGGTGGTGTACCCGCGGGGTCGGGTGGAGGCGGTGGCGGTGCCCGCGGGGCCCAGGAGACCGCCCCGGAGCGCCCCGACCAGCCCGGCCTTCACTCGCCGCTTCGTCGCGTCGTCCTCCACCCTCATCGCGCACCACAGCCCCACCATCCCTAAAAAATACCCCGGGCAGTACCCACCCCGGGGCAGAACCATGAGCCCTGGGTCCGACTCGGATTCCGAGTTCGCACCCGACAAAGGTTTCCTCATGAGAAGATTTCTGGGCCCGCTGGGTGAACAGCAGCTTCCTGAACGCAGCCGAAGTGCCTCTCCGTATTCACACCGGCCAGGGTCACAGTTTTACGAAGCCACTGTCGGCAGCAGCAGCAGAGCTGATGTGGAAAGTGAACAAGCAGCCCAGGCTCAGCCCGCACCCGGAGACGATTCCAGCTTCCAGCCCATTTCGGCCATAAAGGTTCGCAGAAGTCCCTGTCGCAGTCCCGGCCTCAGGCGCAGGAAAATGCAAGATGACGTGACGTTTGAGAAAGATCGCAGACAGTTCGGTGGAGATACATACGAAGGACCGCAGCAGTTTGCTGGGCAAAAGGTCGGGCCTGAGATGAGACGGAAACACGATGAGAAGCAGCCGTTTCAGCGAGGACCGGGCAGGAGGGATCCACTGGCGCATCAGCTGTCCGCCTCCTCGGGGTCTTCACTGGAGGAGTCGGTGGTGGACAGGCGCAGACCGGCCCCTGTAGCAGCCCCGGCCGGCCTGTTCTCCACCCCGGGGATAGTCACCGTGGGCACCAGCGTCAGCCCGTGCCCCAGCCCCACCAACCTGGGCATCACCAAGCGCTCCGCCCAGGACAACGTGGATTACACCAAGCCAGCCAAGGAGAAAGCCAAAATGCGTCTGGAATTACCCGCAGGAGGACTTACTGTGCAACCTGTTCCCAGCCCTTGCCCCAGTCCTATTTTATTTCGCAATGTTGAGGAGGATGAGGAGGAGAGGTCTTCTCAAGGCAGAAGATCTCGTTCCAAATCTCCCAGACCAAGATCGCGGCCAGAGGAAAGCAAACAAGCCGGACACCTGTCCCCGTACGATGATTCTTGGGGTTCTCTCCTCGCCCCTTCCAAACCCTTACCCATTATTGGCAGTGGCAATTTACCTTCTATTGAGGTCCTGGGGAGTAGCCCTGAGAAGTCTGAACTGCATCATTCGCCCGAGAGTGCCTTTCAGCCAATGAGAGACCAGGCGTCTCTGGAGATTGCGCGGGAACGTCGGCGCACGCGCAGAAGTCAGAGTAGATCCCCCAGTCCACTGGTTGTTGTAGAAGGTGCGCAGGGCCCTGAGCCGGAGGTTGTCACTGTGGGTTTTCGCCCCATCAGCCCCACTTCCCCTTCAGTGTCAGACCCTGTATCTAGTGCAGTTGGGGATGGACAGACAGTCACTTCACCAGCAGACGACGTCACTGACCCTCTGCAGGCTTTTCCGGCTTCGCACGAGACCAGGGTTCAGCAGATGAAGGTTCTTGCTCTCAGTATCGAGAATGGCATTTGTTTCTTGGAGTTCAATTGGTTTGGAATTTGCTGAGGAATTTTATGCCACAAGTAGAATTCCTGGTTTCAGGTAGCGTTGTTGATTGGAATATGTCTTAACCCACATTTGGCATGTTGTTGATGAGACTAATCTCATGTTATCAGTGATAACAGGGCATGGTCTTCTTGAAAACATTTGGTTGGATCTTGCTGACTGTTCTTTCGGATTGTGTTAAGTTTTACGGATTCCTTTGCTGTGTGCATCGCGCACAATGGAAGCATGGATTTCAGTTGAGATGAACACTTCATTGTGTTGTGTTTGAAGCTGGTTGGTAGAAGAGAGTCGAATCAGTCATTGCCATGGATAAATTCTGGGTTTGTTTCCTCCACGTTATTTTGAAGAAATAACTGTGCAGAATGGTTTACTAAATCAGCATCAGGTTCATTGATCGCGAGAACACATTGTTGGAATTTTGTTCTCATTCAGGAAAAAGTATCGAGAGAGGGTTTGATGTCTTTTTCTAGTTCCCACAAAAGTACATACCAGTTCTCTCTTCGTTCCTGGTATGAACATTTTCTGGCAGTTTTAACATTTTTGTGTTCAGAAGCAGTTCCGGTTGTCTTGGACTGGTTTGCGTTCCTGTTGAAAGTTTTATCCACATCTTGTTGATGTTCTGACTTGAAGTGGAATGTTGGGAGTTGAAAATTGTGTGTGTTTCAATGTGATTACTCCATTGCTGTATTTGGACATTTGACTTTTGCAGAAAAACCATTGCCAAGGAACACAGACATTGTTTGTGCTGTCTTGGTCACTGTTTTATGGATCGAATAATCAAATTTGATGTCAACAATCTTTGAGACCTCGTGGGGTCATTTTGGGTTTCGCGACCACTGTTTCTAACCAGTTTTTCACGTTGCAGGAAGATATTGATCCAGAGGTAGCAAAACCTTTTCAGTTCATTCATAGCTGATAAGATCAACCAGTTTAAGCATTTAGATCACACTGTGAAATTGTTCCCATCCCGATCAACCCAAAGCCAATAAAAAACTTGATTCAAGTGCATTTTATGTTCAGCTAACACTTCTGTTTTGGAGAAAATGAAATCCTCCCCCTGTAAAACAAAGGTGCTATTTGTTTGGTCAGTCACCAAGAACATTGCTATCTATGGTATCGCGGGCAAAAGAACCAACCGACTTGGGTTCGGACACAGCATGGATTTCCAACATCACATGAATGAAATTAACAACTTTTATCCTCTCTCAAATACGCATTGTTAGGGCCAGGTACACCTTTGCTTGCATCTTGGCTGTGCTGTTAGTTTAGTTCCTCTCAGTCAAAATCTCTCTCTTCATAGCGAAATCTTGGGAGCCTCCTTGCAACTGAGATTGTCAATTTATTCAACACGAGTTTTGATTTGCGACCCCGTTCTTCTTCGTTGGACTTACTCCACAAACTAAGAAATAACCTTTCTATTTGCATGGACTACCAATTCCTGCTCATCACTTCTCTCTTTGCTTGAAACGATTCTGTTGAATCAAATGGTGAGGGCTCAACTGAAGATCACACACTCTTGAGAAGTTGTGCTCGAGAAATGTGCAGTGATATATATGGGGTTGCAGACCTGGAGTGACGAGAAATTATTTGGAATAAACTCCTCACCATTTTCCTGGTATTCCAGCAAGTGCGGGCGACAGATTTCAAGAGCACATTTTTCTCAACTTGATGGCGTTGTGTTGTTTTCAGTGTTTTGTTTGTTTCCATAACTTTTCGTTTTGTTTGTCATCTGCCTGTGCTTCGTGTTGTTAGTTTTTGGTCGCACGTGGGTTTACAGATGTGACTGTTGTTATCGCTTTCCCAGCACACTCTTTCACTTCACACAAAACTCAATTTTTGTGTGTAAAGGCCCTTCCACACCGCAGACGAATTGTCATTGATCCCGAATTGAGCAAATGAAATGTATGGCAATTCGTCCACTCAATTTGGCACGAATTCCAATTCGTCTCTTTTGTGGATACCCCTTTACTCTATGCATTTTGGTGTCTTCCGTTTTGGTGATGTGATCCCTTCCCCTTTCCACCCTTGACCACCCTGCACCACCCATGCCCAACCCGAGCATTCACTTGCATTTGCTCTCGCGCGAGTGTCGAAGACAATCTGCTTCCGCCAAAGTGACGCTTTGCTGCATGTCAGTGTTTTGTGTGAATGTAAATTCGTGGTGTGTTACAACCACCAATCCACTGAATGTCGCGGTCTCGCGTTTTCTCTTTTCTCGCTTCAGATTCTGTTTTACCCGGTGCGAATCAAACTCTGAGAAACTCTCGAATAGCTCGAGGTTTCAGTTTTAGCATGTGATTTGGTTTCTTTGCCGACTATCTTAACTGTCTAAAGTTTCATGATGTCTATCCCGTAATTTTAATGCTTTTAGCCGACTTGCCTAAAGTTCTCTTTTTCTGCGACCCGTTTGCATTGAAGCGGTTGCGAAAATGTATTTTAGCCCGTGTTTCTGCTTCTTGCAGTTCGTACGGCAGGTTGAAGCGGCCAAGCGTCAAGCGGAAGGGGAACAGAAAGAATACGACGAACTTTTGAAGTGGCTTGACCAGGCTGACGAAATTCTTAAGATCGTCGACCAACCTCTCCGCGACAGAAACAAAGAATACAAGGTGAGAATGACTGATTCACAACACCCAGTCAGAAATCAAGACCACTTCTGCCATCAAAGTTTAGGGAATTCGAGGGAAGTTTAATTTTCTAGAAATGAATTCTGGATGTCCCCACTTTCCAGTTCAGGTCTGTCCTGTCCCTTTGGTGACAAACGCCGCGACAACAGAGGCAATGAAAAAAGCCACATTCAACTGATCGCGACACGCAAATTCAGACAAACTAGCTATGTAATCACTCACTTGATTAATTCCCAAACAGACAGATGAAGTGAACCCGAAAAAGTCCAGCAAATTGATCCCTTGTTTGTTGTCTCCTCTCTTTGCTGTGCTACTTTCATTTGCAAAAAAGTTGCTGTTTGTGCAACAAGTTTGTTGATTTTGTTCCTCAATGAGAACTGAAGGTGTCGTGCTGATAAGGCAGGCAGTTCTCTTTGACGAACAAGTACGGCTCAAGAAAGATTTTTGATAGGCAAACAGACCAAGCACGGAAACTAAAAACGAAAACATACCCAGTGTGGTGTTGGCATTTCAGTTGACTTACTGAATTGCGAATTTTAATTTTGGTGGTGCCAACCAGAGATTGTGTTGTAAAAATAAGTATGATTTGCGCTTATCTGTGTTTATTAGTCGTGGGCAGTTGTCTGCAATGAAGACAATTGTATGGTAATGAAAAATGTCAACAAATATAGAAGGTGATAAGGTCAACAAACTAATGGACACAGCAAATATGGAAATAAAGGAAGGAATTGGCGACATTGTGGAATAAACATGAGATGACCTTCCAAAATTGTCAGCGAATACAATGAACCTGTGCAGAAATGATGGAAGTTCAAATAGAGAAAAGAACATGAGAAAGTTTTGACAATGAGCAAAGAGAATGCGCGAAAAGAATCCAAGGATAACAGAGCAAAGGAAACGAAACATTTTGGAGGTTATTTGAAGGTAGGGGAAGTTGTCGCTGAAAAGGAAAACAAAATGGACCAAATATCGAACGTTTCTCCGTTGGTGAGAGGATTGTCAAACATTTCCCGTTCAGGTCGTTTTCTGTGGTGTTCATGAACTTCGTTCCGTTTCAGCAATACTTGGCATTTCGGGAAGAGCTTCGTGTGCATTTGAAAACTTACGACAAACTGCAGGAGAAACATGGCAAGGAGCAGTTGCTGTGGGTCACAGAGGAGAAGTGGACGTCTCTGCAGCAGAGGTGGAGCTACGTCACAGCCAGAACCAAGGTACGTATTCGCCAGCTCAGTCATGTTTTCTTGTTTTGGTGATGTAGTTTCACTGATGTCCAGTTCGAAGGGAATAGGAAGCCAGGTTGAAGCGACCAGCAGCAAGGTTTCTATAGGGGTCTGCACAGCTGTTCAAAGCTTCTTAGTGTTGTGCAATGTGCAGTACCTTTCTGTACTTGCGTGTTGATGGTTCTAGGGTATTCTGAGGTGCAGTCATGTACCGAGACATACATGTCACTGACAATAGGGAACAGGGACTGAAGGCCAAGTGCTTTGGTGTTGGGGTTGAGGGACAAGTTTCCTGTCTGCCCGATGAAAGCAAAGTGCGATGTTTGGATAACACTCTGGAGACAGGGAACTCACAATTCCCCCCCCCCCGAAAAAAGGAAGAAACCTTGCAGTTTTTGGTGCTCTCCTTTCAAAATTCGTTTTCAAAACACTTTCCCACGGAATAGTGTGACACTCGATACTACTTGTTTTGAGCACTTAACTGATTAGCAATTTTAATGATCAGAAGATCATTGCGGAATCTCTTTGTTGTGTATCAGGTTTAATGTGGTGTGTGTTGCTCGGTGCAGGTGTGGCAGTGGAAGCTGGACAGCACGCTTCCAGGCCGGCTGGGACAGATCGGGGACTGGCTGTACAAAGCCGAGGAGCTGCTCAACCAGGAGCTGAGTTACACCGACAAACACGAGGACAACGCAGAGATGCTGCGCAAACGCCTCGAGCACCACAAGGTACAGCTTCTGGAGAAAAGTGCAGTTTGACCCAAACGCAATTCACGAGAAATAGCGTCCAGTAGCTTTTGGCCTCCTCTCTGTGGACGGGGAAGGGAGGGGAGGGGGGCACACGCTCGCAGGGGGTGGCAGTCATTGGAAGGTTGAGGAGCAGAGGGGTGGAACACTGGAAGGGCAAGAGCTTACCCTTCTACAATGGTACCTGAAGGGGTTTCCCTCGGGGTGAGAAAATCCCTGTGTCTCCGCTATTCATGCAACAATTACTGCTGTTTCATCATACATGTTCAGTTGTGCTCACCATTTTCCTTCTGATGCAAAAAGACAAAAACAGAGTTCTGGATGTTATGAACAGGCAAAGAATATTCTGTTTGCTTTGCAGGCATTTTTCAAGGATCTCAATCCGATGCGAGCTGAACTAATCAAAATAAAAAGCACAGGAATTTACCAGGGCCAGGTACTTCCAAAAAGTCAACTTGAAAACATGGACAAGCGCTTCCAGGATGTTGCCAGTAAGTAAAGAAACTCAATCAGTAGTATTGATCCTTGGGTCTCTCCCAGTCTAACAAGGGCGCTTGTCAGCGTCGAGGCCGCGTTGGGGGGGGGGGGTCACCATCACCAGCAGTGACGACGACGATGGCGGGGTGACTCATTTCGTTGATCTTTCTGTTTCAGATCGTCAAATGCAACTAGCGAGTCGCATGGAATTCGAAGAATTGAAATTCCGACTTTTGGTGTTTATCGTGATGGCGGAAATGAAGTTGAAAGGCTGGACTGTGAAACTGGGCAGACAGCCTGATGTGGAAGCCATGCTGGACGACTACAATGTGAGTGTCTTTCTCCCTAGAAGTTTGACATGCAGTTTGGCGTTCTGAAAATAAATCTGGAAAGTTTTCACATCGCGCGGAAGGCATAACTGCCATCTTCTGAATTTATGAAGAGCCTGCAACAGATTCGTTGACCTTTTTCAGGATTTTGTTCACAAAAAGAAGCTCTTCGCAAACTACGACAAAACCTACCTCGATTTGAAACGAAGAGGCGACACGTACAAGAGGATAGATCCCAAAAGTAAGCACGCTACTTGTTTTGCCCACGTGAAGGTTTTGATAAGACAACAAGAATGGCAGTGACACTGTTCACCCTGAACAAAACAGGAACAGCAGTTTTCCTCAGAAAGGAAAATGACTGTTAGTTTTGAGGAAATTTTCATTTCGTCAATGAGAAAGCCGCAGTAAATTCCTTTGGCGATGTGACCTGTGGTGTCCGTCATTGTGCTGGCAAATTCGCTCCAGATGAACAGGACATTGTCTTTTCTTCACAGACAAGCCAGTCGTGGACAGCGTCAACAAGTACATGGAAGAAGTGAACGGGAAGTGGCAGCCGATGAAGGTGGAGATTGGCAGTGTGCAGACGATGCTGGAGAAAACCGTCGAGTACTGGAAGAGGTACCACGCATGTGTCGACATCTTCACTGTGTGGCTGACAGACGCAGAGCGAGTCCTGGAAAAACCTCCAGAGGAAAGAGGGGTGAGTGACCTTTGACCGTTGTTTCATCTGGATTGCCAGTTTACTCTGATCACACCCCGCACCGATGCGAATGGTTCACAACTCATCTTGGTCACACAACGTGCGCACTGTATGTCTGTCGCCTAACATTCGCTGAGAAGTTCAGTGTCGTCTCATTTCATTTTGGGTCATCTGTCTGACCATTCACATACCTTTTTGAAGCTTCTTGCAAACCCATCTTGGGCCAGTCAGAAACGAGTGTTTTTCCTTTTCTGCGGCCGTGCTTTTGTGAAACGTTTTGAGATTCTGTTTCTGTAGGAATCGGAGGTCAAAATAATGACCAAATTCTTTATGGTGAGTATGTGGTTGACACTAACAGTATATAGAGGTTATGGGAATGGCTTAAACGTGCTTTATGTGTCCACGTAAAGCAGTGATTGCCAACGAATCTAAGAGTTTGTTTGTCTGTTCATCATCACAATCATCTCACATTCCATGAATCTGTGTTGTGTTCATTTTGTGTTTGTTCCGTCCTTTTGGCTAGCGCAAACAACATCGCAAAGTTTATCGTCATTTTGGAACCAACATTTCCGTGTAGAAAGGCAATGAAGAGGTCGTTTGATTTCAGTAGATGGAAAGATGTGGGACTGTGCAAGGAAAGTCGCCGTTGCAGCTAAGAATGAACATGATTGCCCCCTGTAGATCTATGTTTTGTCTGTGGGAGCAACGAAACTTGTGTCAGAGTTTGCGTTGCCCTCAATGTTGCGCAAAGCATGGCACCCATTTCAACCAAGAATGAAGCCTCATTTGAACAGCACTTGCCTGAGACAAAGAAAGACGTTCTTCAAGAAATTTGACTCTGGATGATTGCCGGAGAGTCCGGAGACTGCAAAGCTGTAAATTGTTATCAAGTGACCAAAACGCAGATCTGATGCCTGGGAAGGTTGGATTCTCCAGGTTGTGCTCTTCCAGAAAGCTTTGTCATCCATGTAGCTACTTTTCCATCACTGCAAAGTTCACTCCACGATCCTATTGAGTGACGTTTAGGCTCACTGCAACGGTTATGTGGTTTCCGTTGGGAAAAACTGTGAAAAAAAAACCAATTTAACTTGTTACTGGATCTGTACCATGTGTAATTGTCCACCACATCCATGATCCTGGGGTTTGGAGGTTGACGATGATTTGGTATTTCTCTTCAGTTGGCGTGTTGGTTGGTGACTGTGATGAATGCTTTGAATGTGCTGTGTACATGGGTGATCCTGATTTGAGTTGACGCCCCTGGTGGTGCAGAATCACATTGATGCGTCTTGACCTTTCGTTACTTCTTCGTTCGTCTCCAACAGGATCAGTTTGACAACATGGACAAGTGGCAGGAGAAGCACCGGGTGCTCAACGAGTCGTGTAACTTCCTCATTGAAGTCGTCCAGGAGCCGATCGCGAACGAACTCAAGCAGCAGCTGCTCCTCATCAACCGGCGCTGGAAGGACGTCTGCGACCAGGCCAAAGTCTTCCTCTCCGTGAGTATCTTTTGTAATTGATTGGTGCCTCTGGCTCCTCTCTAGCGACCTGTGTTTTGTTGAAACTGAAGTTTGACAAGGAGACTACATCGCGCAGTCTGGAATTTCTTGCGGGGCTTGCGCGATGCCACCCTACATTTGTGCACCTGAAATGAGACTGAATGAGACTTTGGAAAACAGAAAAATTGAAACAGTTGCCATGGCTCATGAATGCAAGTGACACCATTCACCACAAATGTCAAAGATATAGCTATGAGAAAATGACGGAAGGAGGGTTAGTGGTTGAGCGAAGAATGAACTTGTTTGTTGAATGTTCCGTGTTTCTGTTTTCAGGAAGAGACGGTGGACAAGTCGCGGCGCGAGTACAGGGCGGGTGTCAAGGACCTGAAGGAGTGGCTCGACAACGCCGAGACCCTCATCTACTCACCGCTCAACTGCAACCTGCAAGAGCTCCGGAGCAGGGTCAAGGCCCTCGATGTGAGTAACAGCTTAGGTCTTCGCAGTTTGCACAACGCAACAGCTTCACAATTCTCAAGAAACGGAATGAGGGATGATGGTGAAGGACTTATGGATGTAGACGCCACAGGATTTCATCTGTGAATTGACTTCGACCTCTTGCGCAGCTTCGACAACAGCAGTTCTCAGTTACCGGAACTAACATTTCTGTTTTGGGCTGTGAACTCGCACAATCCGAAAAGGCAGGGCATTTCTCATCGACTCAATCTTGCGTTTGTGAAGCTGGCAGTTTTGCGGTGCCTGAATGAAACTTCTGAGTTGTGTGTTTTGACAGACCCTGCAGGGAGAGGAGGAGCAGATAGAGGCTGAGTTCAAGGCCATCTCCAAAACCGCGCAGAATCTAGTCAAGGACAGTCCGCAGCCCGTCATCAACGAAATGCTCGCCGAACTCAAAGACATCAAGGACAGATTACTCAAGGTGAGGGATAATTGTTCTCAAAACAGTGTGTGACTCATGAACGTCACTCCAAATGCAACTTGCTGAGCCAAATTTTAACATTCAGATCTGACTCCTTTCACACTTGAAGGGGATTTACTTCAGTTCCAGACTCTCAGCATGTTTTATCCATCAAAAAAAAAAAAATCAAAGCTTCGTTGTCAATGATAAAATGTTTCTTCTGGATGTTCTGCAGGTGAGGAAGACCATACCTGACCGACAGAGGCCCCTCAAGTCACTACTGCCACAGGTGGAATCTCTTGAAAACGGAATCTCAGATCTGTCGCGCTGGATTGACGAGGGCGAACAACTGCTGGCCACGCACAAGGTGGACGGCGACATCAACATGGTGGAGGACCGGCTGGACAAACACAAGGTACTCTCAACAACGAAAAGCATGATGGCTTCTGGAACTTGAAAACAAGTACACTGAAAACACATGGCCAGATTGAATTTGAGAGAATTAAAATTTGTTGTTGGCGGT